>SMVB01117127.1_pt1 | contig 91051 bp, 70 predicted proteins | sample 2456461 | NCBI WGS metagenome assembly SMVB01 (sample SAMN11095934, study PRJNA526329) | marine sediment metagenome | biome: Marine sediment; feature: Surficial sediment; material: Deep marine sediment; isolation source: Hadal surficial sediment | place: Pacific Ocean | collected 2014-05 | depth...
CACCTTGTAGAAACGCCCGTCGAAGCTGAAGCGCTCCTCGCTCAACATTCCCTTGATGATAGTGAGCCCCTCTTCCATTCTAGAGGCGCGCTCGTCATCATCTTTGCTGAAGTCGAAGCCATAAGCGTCGAACTCGGCGCGGCGCCAGCCATAGTCGTAGAAGAGAATGAAACGCCCATCGGAGACTATGTCGAGAGTCGCGACCATCTTGGCGGTCAAAGCGGGATTGCGGAACGAGTCACAAAGATGGATGGGGGCGAGGCGCAGGCGCTCCGTCATGCCCGCGAGCGCGGATAGGAGCGTCCACCCTTCGTAAATCGCGCCGCCTCGTCCGAGAAAAACGTGGTCGGCCACGAACAGCGAGTCGTAGCCTAGCTGCTCGCAAGTCTCGACCGCACGCTTGGTCGTTGGCCAGTCGAGCCGCTCGTAGCAGGGTGTTCGGAAGAAGGCCATGCCGGGGTTGGCAAAGATGGGAACACAGAAACCGAACTCGATGGCTTTCGTCATCGGGCTGTATAACCTCCGTCCACCATGAGCGGGGTAGCGGTGATAAAAGACGCTTCGTCGGAAGCGAGAAAGAGAACTGCGTGGGCAACTTCACGCGGTTCTCCCACGCGGTTCAGCAAATGCAGCGGCGCGTTCTCGGCGAGAAACGCTTCTTCCGTCTCGCCCGTCTGCTCCATGTGGCGGTCGGTCGCCGCGGTTCGGATCGTGCCGGGACAGACGCAGTTCACGCGAATATTGTGCGGCGCGAGGTCGAGCGCCATGCAGCGCGTCATGTTGACGAGGGCGGCTTTGGTCGCGCTATAGGTGAGAAATTCCGGCTGCGCGATGAATCCGGAGATCGAGCTCAAGTTTACGATCGCGCCGCCGCCGCGCTTTTTCATGGCTTCTGACGCGTAGCGGGTGCAAAGCGACGTCCCGATGATGTTGACGTCGAGCGAGCGGTGCCAATCTTCGACCGATGCGTCGAGGCCTTTGAGCACGAAGACCGCGGCGTTATTGACGAGGATATCGATGCCGCCGAGCTTCTTCTCGGTCTCGAGCATTGCGCGCCGGACATCTTCTTCTTTCGAGATATCCGCCTGCACGAAAAGAGCGGCGCCCGAACGCTCGACCTCGGGACTGGGCACGATATCCACAATCGCCACGCGCGCGCCTTCCTCGCGGAAGAGCTCGGCGGTGGCTTTGCCGATCCCCGTCGCGCCGCCGGTGACGATGGCGACTTTGTTCTCGAGACGCTTCCCGCTCATGCGAGCCCCGAGCGCTTCATGGCGTCGAGCGCGAGCTTCTCCGCTTCGTTGAGACCGTGCTCTCGTGCTCGCGCCCGAAGTTTCTCGAAGTTGGGGTAGCCCGTCTCCTGCTCTTCTGACCACTCTTTGGCGAAGCGGCCGGACTGGATCCCTTCGAGCGCGTCTTTAAAGCGCGCGCGGTCTTCATCCGGGAGCATCCGCTCGCCTCGAGAGAGCGTTCCGTATTGGCTCGTCTGCGAGTGTAGTTGCATCTGCCCGAAAATACCGCGCCGCGCCATCTGACGAAAGACCTCCGAGGCCTCGCCCGAGCCGTAGAGCTCGAGCGCCACCATCTCGGGAGGGAAGCCGGCCTCGACGAGCGTCTCGTAAGACAGGATCAAGTTGCGGATGATCAGCGGCCAAGTCGCTTGTTCGGTGAAAAGGTCGAGCTCGGTCTCGTGGGCGAAGCTCGTTTCCAGAACACCGGCGCGTGTGGCGCCGATCCCTTTGGCCATCGCTAGCGCTATGTCGCGCGCGTGTCCCGTCGCATCCTGCGCGACTGCGATATAGGCCGGCGCCCCACGCCCTTCTTCGTAGCTCGCCCGCACGTGCTCGCCGAGCATGCGGGGCGCGACCATCACCACATCTACGTCCTTCGGCGGCTCGATGAGGCCGAAATGGATGTTGTAGCCATGAGCGAAGTCGAGGAGATTTCCGGCGCGCAAGTTTCCCACGATGTGCTCCTCGTAGACTTTTGGCTGGATCTCGTCCGGGATCAAGAGAGCGATAGCGTCACCTCGCGCGACCGCGTCAGCGATCGGAAGCACTTCGAACCCGTCTTTCTCGGCCGCCTGCGCGGTCTGGTCGCGGATCGCACCGATCACGACCGTGATGCCGCTATCGCGGAGGTTCAAGGATTGAGCTCTGCCTTGGTTGCCGTAGCCGATGATGGCTACTGTCTTGTCGAGAACGAAGGAAAGGTCGGCGTCGTCGTCACGGAGCATTTTCATAACCGACAAAATATCGCTCCTAGGAGGAGCGATCAAGAGGGGAGCCTGCGAACTGCGCTATCCGGATTGCGGTATCCTCCTCGCATGGTCAAGAAGCACCTCATCGGCATGCTGCATTTGCCGGCGCTACCCGGAGCGCCGAACCAGCGCCACGAGCTTGGCGAGGTTGAAAGTCGCCTCGTGGAAGAAGCGTGCTTGCTGCGTGACGTCGGCTTTGACGGGGCGATGATGGAGAATTTCGGTGATATCCCGTTTCACAAAGGGGCTTCCGACGTGACGACCATTGCCTCTATGACGCGGCTCGCGATGGCGGTTCTAAGAGCCGCGCCCGAGCTCTCTCTGGGCATCAACGTGCTGCGCAACGATGCGCGCGGCGCGCTCGCGATCGCCTCCGCCACCGGCGCGCGCTTCATCCGCGTGAACGTTCATGTCGGCGTGACCGCAACGGATCAAGGCGTCATCGAAGGACAAGCGGCAGCGACGCTGCGGCTTCGAAAAGAGCTAGGAAGCGACGTCGCTATCTGGGCGGACGTTCACGTGAAGCATGGTAAGAGCCTGGCTCACGCCTCCATCACGGACGAGGCGGAAGACGCCGTCAAGCGCGGTCTCGCAGATGCGCTCATCGTCTCCGGACGCGGCACCGGCGAGGCGACCTCTCTCGACGATCTTCGAGCCGTGCGCGATCTCGAGCTTGGTGCACCCGTCTATGTGGGGAGCGGCGTCACCGCCGAGAACATCGCCTCTCTTCTCGACCTCGCCGATGGCGTCATTGTTGGTACGTCCCTAAAGGCGGATGGTCGGCCGACGAATCCGATCGACCGGGGCCGGGCAGAGCGCTTCATCGAGCGCGCGCGGTCTTCGAACCACTAATGCCCTCAGTTCAGACCAGGCGGGCGGTCTGGGCGTAGGACAAGAGCTCTCCTGCCGACTGGAAGCGCGCGGACGGGTCTTTGGCGAGGCAGCGTCCAACGAGGTGGTCGAGCTGGTCTGAGACGAAAGGCGCCACGGATTTCAGCGGAGGAGGCGGCGTGTATAGGTGATGCTGGACGAGATTGCCTTCGATGAACGGAGCTCGTCCGGCGATGAGCTCGAACAGCATGGCGCCGAAGGAATAGAGATCGGTGCGGGCGTCGGTAGCCTCCCCTCGTGCCTGCTCGGGGGCAATGTATTTCGGCGTGCCGCCATAATAGCCGCTCGACTCGTCGTCGGTCTGGATCGGCTGCGCGAGCCCGAAGTCGAGAATCTTGACGCGATGTTCCTTGGTCAGCAAGATGTTCGAGGGCTTGATGTCCCGATGCACGATGCCGCGATGGTGCGCGTGCTCGAGACCTTGGCAGGCAGAGACGATGAGATGCATGACTTCCGCGATCGGCAGGCGCTCTTCACGTTTGAGAATGCTCGCATAGCTCTCGCCTTCCACGAGCTCCATACAAATGAAAGCGCGCCCATCCTGGATGCCGAGATCGTGGATGGTGATGATGTTCGGATGGTTGAGCGCGGCCGCCGCGCGGGCTTCCTGAAGAAGCTGATCGCGTGCGATGGGATCGCGAGCGAGCTTCGACGAAAGCACTTTGTAAGCGAGCGGGCGGCTCAGGAGCCGATCGAACGCGCGATAAACTTCCCCCATCCCGCCTTTGCCGATTAGCTCGTCGAGCTTGTAGCGGTTGCCGTCGACTGCATCATCATCATCGTCGCCGCTGCTTTGACCCGCGACGAGCATCCCATTGAAAGAGCTTTCCCGCTGTTTTTCTTGTTCGATTTTCTCAAGTAGTCGCGCGTGCCGTTGGTCCACATCCGCATAGTTGTAGGAGATGGCCATGATCTTTCGCAGAAGCTCCTCGGCACGGTTCAGCTCTCCGATATCTTCGAGAGCTTCCGCGAGCGGGTCCCAGAGCGCGAGATTGTCCGCTTCGACTTTCTGTCGGGCAGCACGGCTTCGAGGCGCTCGACGGCCATCGAGCCCCAGCCGCGACGGATGAACGCGCGGGCGAGTATGACAACGGCTTCGTTGTAGCTCGCGTCTTCCTTCGACACCTGTTGGAGATATTGGAGCATCTCGCGCTCAGCATTGGCCTCTGAGGCCGCCTGCGCGGCTTCGTAGAAACGTTCGACCGCCGCGAAAAGAGGGGCGGCTTTGTCGAAGGCGCCGAGCTCGAGATAGAGCTCGGCCGCCCGCGCGTTCTCGCCCGCGCGCTCGAAATAGAGCGCGGCCTTGTCGTTGAGACCCGCCCGTGCCGCCGCCTCGGCGGCCCGCGGCCAAGCTTCCACCGCCTCCCAACATTCAGTGGCACGGTTGAAGTGTCCGCTCCGATCGAAGAGCTCCGCGGCCGCCATGGTATCGCCGGAGCGCATGAGAGCCTCCGCTGCGGCCTCGTCGTTGCCGTCGTCGAGGTGGTACTCGGCTTCGAGCTTCGCGGCACGCCGGTCGTCGCCAGCGCGGGCGTACATTTCTGCTGCCTTTCTATTGTTCTGCGCTTCTTGATAGAGCTTGGCCGCCCGGGCGAACTGCTCTAGTTGCTCGCAGAGCTCAGCTGCTTGTTCGTAGCGTTCGGCGCGCACGAGCACATCGACGGCCTCGTCTTTCTTGCCCGCCTTTTCAAAGAAGTGGGCCGCCCCACGGGCCACCATGTCGAGCTCGGTCCGCCGCTGAGGCGGGAGATAGCCGTCACGAGTGAGCTCCGCGATCCGAGCACTGTAGAGTGCGGCGGCCCGGGTGAAGTCAGGGACCTTCGCATAGGAGGCGGCAGCCTCCTTGATTCGCCCGCTCTTCTCGTAAATCTCGCCGGCCGTCAGGTATTCGCCGTGTTTCTGATAGCACTCGGCGGCTTTGAGGAAGAGTCCTACTTTCGCGAAGAGCTCGCCCGCGAGCGCGAGCTCTCCGACCTCTTCGAGGAGCTCGGCGGCTTGCTGCGATTTGCCTTCTTGCTCATAGAGGTTGGCGCCCCGACGCACTTCACCGGCGTCGACGAAGGCGGCCGCCGCATCGACGGTATGTCCGGCTTCGAGGAAAGCATGCGCAGCCTTCTGGTCTTCACCCATCTTCCGGTAGAGGATTGCTGCTTGATCGGGCTGCCGCGCCCGCAAATAATAGGACGCCGCGAGATCTTCACGGTCCAAGTCGAGGGCCAGCTCGGCGCACTTCGCGTGCTCGCTGGCTTTCTCGTAGCAGTCGATAGCGAAATAGAGCTCGCCCAGCTCTTCGTAAAGCTCGCCCGCCCGCGCGAAATCGCCTGATTTGACTGCTTTTTCAGCGAGCGTTCTCGGGTTCTTGCGAAGCAGGGGCATGGTTCCAGCATTCGGCATTCAGCATTCCGCTGGATGCAGAAAACCGCCTCGAATTGTTGGTGAATCCTTACTAATAATGGTAACAAACTCGGGCGCGGCGATTGACGGGACGGGATGGGTTCGGCACTCTAATTAGAGTCCTTCCCGGCGGGCTCCCTTGCCGGGAGCCATGGTGGTGTGTATGAGCCGTATTCCGAATTACTGTTTCGAAGCCACCTGCGGGGATCGGGTGGCCATCTCGATCGAGGGACGCCGGCGTCCGGTGGCCTGCAGGCTCAAGAGGAGCAGCAAGGTCGAGACTTCGTGTTTCATTCCCTGGCTGCGACCGGGAGCGTCCGGAGCCATCGAAGTCAAGCTGGACGATGGCCGGCTTCTGCCACTCGCGCAGATCATTGCGATGGCGCAGCTGACGACGCGCGTAGCGCAACGTTGTGGCGAGCCTCGATGTGCCAACCCGGATCATCTCGTGCCGCAACACGCGGGCACGGCCACCGAAAAGAGAATCCAGTTCCAGGCCGGGGACGCCGAGAGACTCGAAGCGGAGCTCGAAAAAGTGGAAGACGAGCTGGCCAAGCTTCAGGCGGAGCGACAGTTGCTTTTAGCAGAGCTCGGCCGGCCGGAGCTCGCGGCGACGGAGATCCTGCAGCCTGCAGCTCAAGCTCCGGCGAATCAGAAATCAGCTGCTCAGGCCGGCCTAGAACAAAGGCAGCTGAGAGCCTGTCTTACCTTCGCCGAGCCGAACCGTCTCGGGCTCGCGGCCTTCGCGAATCACCCACCCCTCGACGTCTCGCTCCGGGAAGGCGGCGGCCGCCGCGCGCAGCTTTGGCTCGATATCGCGTGCGGAGCGAGCCAGTACAGTCACCTGATGACGGCTCGCGATCAAGCAGCCGATCCTACCGCGGCTAATATGACGCTCGTGAACGATCGAGAACGGGACGCCGTAGTGCACGCTTCCCGTCGCCGCTAGCGCAGCGACATCCTCTCGCTCGAGCAGCTTACGATACGACGCGGCGTCTTCGTCGGCCATTTGCACAACCGCCGCCGCTTCGGTAGTTTCCAAGGAGCCCAGGCGGAGCTCACGGGCGGGTTCGGGACGCTCTTCGTGATAGGTCCGCTCGCTCGGTCGCAGCACACGGAGGGTGTGCGCTCCCCAAGGGATTGTGCGGTCTTCGGTGTCGAGGGCTTGTTGCAGTGCATCGCGAAAGCTCGAAGGCAGCAGACGCACGAAGCTCTGGTCGGTTTGCGCTTCGTCGCTCTGAACCGTCGATAGCACCAAGTTGCGGCGCGCGCGCGTCAGGGCCACATATAGGAGCCGCTTCTCTTCTTCCTCGACACGGTTGGGGAGGTCTTCGGCGGGCTCCATCGCGGCGAGTGCGCTCACTTCGACTCGTCCGTCGGGAAGCTCGCGGATGCGCGGAAGCGATGTGTCTTGGCGTGTGCGCTGATGCATGTTGACGAGAAAAACGGTATCGAACTCGAGCCCTTTGGCCGCGTGCACCGTCATGAGGTTCACCGCGTCGACGGCGTCGAGCACGGCGGGGGATTCTTCTTCGGTCGACGCGCTCGCGAGGTAGTCCGCGAGACGCGATAGCGTGAGATAGCCGCGGTTCTCCGCGCGCCGGACCATTCCCAACACTTTCTTGAGGTTCTGGAAGCTCTGCTCGTCGTCCCGGAACCACGCGGCGTAGTCGGCGTCGTCGAGGATGTGCGTGAGAAGATCCGCGGGCGGCATGCGGTCCACGAGCGCGACCCATCGTGGCACGCGCGCACCGGCGCGGAGGACGGCGTTGCGATCGTCCTCGGTTAGCGGAAGCGACGTGTCGAGCGCGGCGCCCGAGAGCCACCGTGCGATAGAAGCCTTTCGGCCTGCGGCGACGCGCATCAGGCCGTCGTCGGAGATCCCGATGAGGCGCGAGCGCGCGAGCTCGGCCGCGCGGAGCTCCGAAGCGGGCTCCGCCAGGTAGCGGACGAGGGCGCCAATATCGCGCACTTCGGCGGAATCGAAGAAGCCGAGCCCGCGATAAACGTAGGCCGGAACGCCTCGCGCGACGAGCGCTTCTTGGTAGATGCGGTACGAGGAGCGGCTTCGAAACAAAATGGCGACGTCCTTCGGCCGCCGGCCTTCCTCGGTTAGTACGCGCACGATTTCGTCGGCGACGGCGCTTGCCACGGTTGGAAGATCCCTCGCGACAGCAAGCGCTATGGGACGCTTGGCGCTATCGACATCCGAAACTGGGAAGTGGTCGCCCTCCCGATATTGGAACGACCAATCGAGATCGCCACGCACTTTGGGGACCTCGTCGAACAAATCGTTCAGAAAAGACAGGAGCTCTCCGCTTGCGCGGAAACTCGTTCGAAGCGTCAGCCGCTGTCCGCCTCGATGGCGGATCTTGAGCAGATGGCGTGAAGCTTTTTCGAGGACTTCCACGCGCGCATCGCGCCACCCATAGATGGATTGTTTTCGGTCGCCCACGATGAACAAGCTCGGCTCCCGTATGCGCCCGGTGCCGCCTCCCTCGGCTTGCTCCGACAAAATGGCATCTTGCACGAGACCTTGACCTTCGCCCCAGCTCTCGATGAGCGCTTTCACGAGGCGCCACTGCACGTCGTTCGTATCTTGGAACTCGTCGATGAGAAGGTGGTGGTAGCGCGATTCGAGACGGAAGCGGCTCTGCGCGAACTCGCCGCGGTTCTCGAGGAGAGCGACGGCGTGGGTGAGCACGTCGCTGAAATCTAGGCCGGCGCGCGCCGCTTTGAGCTTGGCGAAACGCTTCGACGCCGTATCGTATAGCTCGAAGAGTTCTCGGATCGCGTAGAAGTCTTTCTCGCGCAACCAAGTTTTGTAAGCGCGCGCGACCAAAGGCGCGAGCCCGATTACACGGTCGCGGTGTGTTTCGTAGTCTTCGGTCCGCGCGAAGCTGTTTTTCGCAACTTGCTTCGAGAGGCGGCGGCGAGGGGTTTTATCTTGCGTCAAAAAATAGCCAGCGATCTCCTCGACATCCGCGCTTCTGATCCTGTCCGCGTCGATGGCGCCCCGAAGGGCGAACCCCAGGGCTTTCAATACGGGCGCTGCCGAAGCTCCCGTGGCCAAGAACTGCTCCACACCTTCGGCGCCGCGAAAAGCACTCTCGAGGCTCTTCGAGACACGCTTCAAGCTCGCGGTGAGGTTGATCGATTTCGGGACGACGCGGTGGACGTAGCGCGCGAGTATCTCCTCTTTCAGAAGACGGCTCGTCAGGAAATCACGCATGCCTCGTCGGAGCGTGCCCTCGTCGAAGCGCGCGATGAGAAAGCGCAGATCGACTTTCGAGCCACGGCGCGCCTCGGCCATGATTTGGTCGATGGACTCTTCGAGCAACCGTTGATTGTCGACTTCGTCGATGAGTGCTACGTCGGGGTCGAGTCCTGCTTCGAGAGGAAATTCGCGCAAGAGCCCGAGACAAAACGCGTCGATGGTCGTGATGTGGATCTCGAAAAGACGCGTTCGGATGTCCTTCCAGAGCTCTTTGCGTTTCTTGAGCTCTTCGATGATTCGGCTGCGCATCTCGCCCGCGGCTTTGCGGGTGAACGTGAGCGCGAGGACGTGTCTCGGGCTCGCACCCTCCTCGATGAGATGGATGTAGCGATCCACGAGCACACGCGTCTTGCCGGTGCCGGCGGAAGCTTCGAGCGCGACGTTCATGGTCGGATCCGAGGCGAGCTCGCGGGCGCGCCGGTCGACGAAGGTGACGTCGCCCTTCACGCGTCCTCCTTTATTTCTTTGCGACAAACGCCGACGAAGCCGCAGCTGTAGCAAAGGGTGTCCCGGTGCGGCTTCGGCGGGAAGCGGCCCTTTCCGATCGCGGCGAAGGTCTTGACGAGAAGTGCACTCGCTTTTTGGTAATCCGCGCGCGCCGTCGACCGGCGGTCGCGGAAGCTGAGATAGACGGATTCCTCGATGGGTGTGCCTAGATCTTGCGACAGACACATCGAGTAGAGCGGAACTTGGAGCGTCACCGATGCTTCCGGCGCGCGGCCGCTCTTGTAGTCGTAGACGTGCAACCGGCCGTCGGCATCCACGTCGGCGCGATCCACCCGTCCTTTGATTTGCACGAACCAGGGCTTTTCACCGCCGGGCCCTTCGGTCAAGCGCAGCGGGGTTTGAAAAGGATACTCGAGCAGCCGCTGTTTCAGCGGGCCGCCCGCCATCTCTCGTCGCAACAGCCACTCGAGAGCGCCGGCCTCACCGGGACCTCCGAACAGGCGGCGGAGCTCCACGCTTCGATGCTCGGGCGGAATCTTCTTGACGGCGATGCTTCGAAACAGAGTGAGTGCGTCCTCATAGGTCTCGGGCTCGATGGGGCGGGGGTCGCTCTGGCCTGCGTCCCATTCCTTGAAGCCTTCGTGCAGAAGGTCATGCAAGATGCGCCCGCGCTCGAGGGGCGTCAGCATGGCTTCGACGTCCTCTTCTTCCTCGAGGCCGAGGAGATAGCGAGAGAAATATTTGAAAGGGCAACGGAGGTAGAGCTCGAGGGCCGTTGGAGACACCGGATCCGGGACGGCGAGCGGCGAGCGGACGATTCCGGGACGGCGCTCGCTCGGAAGCGGTGAGGACGGCTCTATCAGACCTCGGCGGAGCGCTTCACTCTTCGTGACGACGAGCTCCGGCTCGGGCTCGTCGTCGTCATCGTCATCCCTTGGCGGCGCAGGTTCGTGGGGGCTCTCTTCGAGCCAGGTTTCGACTTCTTCGAGAAACGGCGACGCCACCGTAGGGATCTCGTCCTCGAGCTGGTGGCGGATGAGCACGAGATGCTCCTGGCCCAAATCAAGAAGCTCTTGGAACCGAGCTCGCTCTCGCGTCAGTAGCTTGCGATCCGACGGCCAGCCAAAATCGCGCAGGAGCCATTGCGGAAAGAAGATGTTGCGCTCGCCGCGCGCGGGCCACTCGCCTTCGTTGATGCCGAGCAGAATGACGAGATCGAAAGCGCCAAACCCTGCCGAGCGAGCGTCGACCACCGTCACGCCGCCAGAGCCCGTCCGAAGAGCGAAGGTGTGCGCCTCCACCGCGCGGCGAAATTTCGCGCGGAAAGTGTGGAAGTCGACACAAGGGTCGCCGACATGTAAAGCCGCCTCTTCCAAGCGTTCGAGGATCGCGTTGACCGCGGCTCGGGCTCTCTGATGACGCTCGTCCGGGAGCGTGCGGGTGAAGGTCTCGAGAAAATCACGAAGGCAGCGAATCTTGGCGCCGAGCGAGCTCTCGGTCTGAAGCTCGGAGAGCGCCTTTCCAGCCTCCAGGATGGCGGCGAGTGGTGCCAGCACGCGCCCGGCCGCATCGCCGGTTTCCATCCCGGGCAGGCTCGGTTGCGTCGGCGGCCGGCTCTTCCTTGCGAAAAGCTTTCGCCAACGCTCGAGCCCGCCAGGCTCACGATAGCGCAGCGTGAGCGCGTCGAGCGCGGCCACTTCGGATGGGCCGACGCCTTTGAAGACGAAGAACGGAGTGCGTAGGAGCGCGAGTGCTTCGTTGCGCCGCGCGTCGGTCGCGGCGAGCTCGATAGCGAGATCGACCGCGGCCATGTAGGGCTCGGTGGCGAGTGGAAAGCTGTCCTGGAGCTCGAACGGGACGCCGGCTTCGCCGAGAACTTTCTTGGCTAGGTACAGATAGGGGAGCGGTGACGGCACCACGATGGCGACGCGATCGAGCGGCGGCAGTTCTTTGTTGTCTTCGAGCTGCTTCATGAACCGCACGGCATCGACGAGCGACTCTTCCCGATCGCGTGCGACGTGGACTGCGCGGTTCAAGAGCTTCGGAGGCGTCGCGCGTGGCTCCTCATCCACGTGGAGGTCCGGTGCGGCTTCAGCTAGTGAGGCGGGGAGCGCGGAAACTTTGTCCACGACGACCACGCTCAGCGAGTCGAGCCCTCGGGCTCGTGTCAGAAAATCGAGATCGGCGGGCGTGAGTGTCTCCGAGCCGAGGACGAGGGCTCGCTCGTAGGGAAACGGCTCTCTCGAAAGAGCGTGGCGGACCGAGGGCGGATCGTGGAGCTCGAGGCGCTCGAGCGCTTCGCGATAGGTTTCGAGCGACGCTTCGAGAAAGCGCGTCTGTGCGCCCATTCTGGCGGCGCCCAGATCGTCAGGTGCCTCGAGCTCTTCTAGCGCCCGCTTGGTGAAGTCTTTGAGCTCGCCACGGTTTTGAAGGAGCTCGTCATAGAACGTCAGCACACGCGGCGCAAGCCCGGCGCGCACTTTGAACGGCGGTGGGCTCCCGGACGCCGCGGCCTTTTGGAAGCCCTCTTCGAGAAGGGCCTCTCGAAGGAGTGGGTCCGCGAGGCGCACTCTGCCTTGGCTGCGCTCTGCGAGGTCTTGGAACAAGGGGCCCAGCGTCGTGATGACGGGGAGAAACACGATTTCGCGTATCGTCGAGAGGTTGCGCTCGAGCTGGGCTCTATATAGATGTGCGGCAGCGGCCGTCGGGACGAGGACAACGGTACGACTCAGGGCAAGAGGGTCCCGCTCCGCTTGTTCCTGGAGCGCGCGGCTCGCGAAGGCGCTCACGCCGCGCCAACCGCGGCATAGCACGAGCACTGGTTTCGGCATTATCCTGCCCATTCTATCTACTCGCTTGCAGCTCTATCCGAATAGATAGGACGAACCCATCCCAATAATAGTCGAGGCGCTTTGTTTTCTTGAGTTTAGGTGGATAGTCGTGTGTGGAATGTCCCTTGCACTGGTTAGGGAAGAAGCACACAAGGAGGCGTGCAAATGGCGACGACGACCGGGACGGCGACCTCCGATGAGATGACGCGAGACCTCGGGAGCTTTCTTTCTGGCCTAGAAAAATGGTGTCTCGTGTGGCTTGCGCAACGGATGCCCCAGCGGGTCAACTCGGACCACCTGACGGCACTGGGCTTAGTGGGCATGCTCGGCGCCGGGATTTCGTTCTGGGCGGCGACTGAGCATGACCAGCCTCTTTGGCTCGTAGGGATGGTCGTTGGTCTCTTTCTGAACTGGTTTGGCGACAGCCTGGACGAGACCCTCGCGCGAGTTCGTGACGCACAGCACCCCAAATTTGGTTATTATGTAGCTCACGTCGTCGATGTGTTCGGCGCGTTCTTCTTGATCGGCGGCCTCGGCCTATCCGGCTATATGAGCCTCTCCATTGCGGCGGTGCTCATGGTCGTGTACTTGTTGGTCGCCTCGGAGATTTATCTCGCGGCTTACGCCGTGGGGGACCTTTCGGATCCATTTCATGCGGCTCGGTCCGACCGAGCTTCGGATCCTTTTCGCGGTTGGAACATTCTATTTGTTGCACAACCCGTACGTGGTGGTGATGGGAACTGAGTACTTGCTTTTCGATGTCGGCGGCGCCTGCGCGATCGTCGGCCTTTTGGTCACGCTGACCGTGACGGTGGCGCGCAACACGCGCACCCTCTACCTTCGGGAGTCGCTTCCGTAATGCCGGAACGATTTCGACCTCTTTTCTTCCGGTGGATCAAGTTCAGCGCCGTCGGCTGGCTCGGCGTGAGCGTTCAGCTCACGATGCTCACGCTACTCGCCGGTCGCCTCGAGATGCACTATCTCGTCGCGACCGCGCTCGCGGTGCAGTGCGCTATCCTGAATAACTTCTTTTGGCACGAACGCTGGACGTGGGGCGACCGGGGGCTCTTGAACGCACCGGGGAGATGGCAGCGGTTTCTGCGCTTCAACGCGACCTCGGGCACGCTCTCGATTCTCGGAAATGTCGTCTTTATGAGCATCTATGTCGGACAGTTCGGGCTGCATTACCTTGTCGGGAACATTGCCTCGATCGCGTCCTGCACGATCTTGAACTTTGTGATCAGCGACAGGCTCGTCTTTCTCGCGATGCCCACGGACGCGCCGGCATCGTGTGAATAGCTAGTCGGGCGCGACGTCCATCACCCAAATGTCGCCGAGATCTTCGCCCCATGTACTACTGCCGCTGCTGCAGCGCGCCCGATCCTGGCACGGGCGTCGGAACCGTTCCCGACGCCACTCGGGACGCTGGACACCATGCATCTCGCGACGGCGCTGGTCTGGCGCGACCGCACTCAGCAAGATTTGATCATGGCAACGCACGATGGCGGCCTCGCAATAGCCGCCCGTGCGTACGGGATCGGTGTGCTCGGCGTCTGATCGCGCTAACGCGGTTCAGGGTGCTATTTTTCCACAGCGGACGTTTCCGCGGAAACGTCTAAACCGGACCCATCAGATGTCGCAGCCCTTTCGCACCGCAACATTCATGGTTGAGATCCGTACTGAATAGAGAATCCGCGCGGACGATGAAACAGATGGACACGAGTGAAAGTACAGTGTAAACTTCAAAAGGTCCAGCTAAGTCCATCGTCGCTTGGGCGACATCGGCAACCGAGTTCCGTACCTCACACGTTCGTCAGCTTGACCTCCGACGAGACATATCTATAAGGTGTCGGGCGATTAACTACATGGCAGAGAAGAGTAGTCTCGACGACCTGAAGATCGACCGAAGTGGGGTGAGCGACTCGCCGTCCGGATCGTGGACGTGGGTTTTACTCTTGCTGCCGCTGGCCGTGATTTCTGGTCTCGTCTATTGGCTCCTGCAGCCAGAAGGTAAGACGGTTGTCGTGGTCGTGGCTCGTGAAACTTCTCTCGAAGGCGGCCAAACGGTACTGAACGCCTCCGGATATGTCACCGCGCGGCGCAAAGCGGTCGTCTCATCCAAGGTAACGGGGAAAGTTCTCGAAGTTCTGATCGACGAAGGGATGGAGGTTCGTGAGGGGCAAGTTCTCGCGCGTCTGGATCCCTCGAACGTCGAGCGGAGTTTGAGCCTCGCGGAAGCGCAGCTCGGCTCGGCGAAGAGTGTGCTCGCGGAGACGAAGGCGTTGCTCGTGGAAGCGAAGCTGCGTCTCGATCGTACGAAAGCACTCGTGGAGGACGACGTTTTGAGCCAAGCTCAGCTCGACGCGGTGCAGGCGGAGTCGGGCTCTCTCGAAGCGCGGCTCGCGCGCCAGGGGGAAGACGAAGCCGTCGCCGAGCGCCGGCTCGACGTATGGCAACAGCAGCTCGAGGACACCGTGATCCGCGCGCCGTTCGGCGGCATCGTAACGACCAAGGATGCGCAGCCGGGCGAGATGATCTCGCCGGTGAGCGCTGGCGGCGGGTTCACGCGCACGGGGATTGGTACGGTCGTCGACATGACCTCACTTGAGATCGAAGTCGACGTCAACGAGAGCTATATCAACCGCGTACGGGCGGACCAAGAAGTCGAGGCTGTTCTCGACGCTTACCCGGATTGGAAAATCCCGTGCCGCGTGATCGCGATCGTGCCGACCGCGGATCGTGACCGGGCGACGGTACGCGTGAGGATCGGCTTCGATGAGCTCGATCCGCGCATTTTGCCCGACATGGGCGTCAAGGTGGCTTTTCGTGAGACAGCGGTGGACCAGGCCGTCCGGCGCGTCGTGCTCATTCCTAAAGAAGCGGTGCACAAAGATGACGGCCGGGATGTGGTTTTCGTGATTGCGGGCGACAAGGTTGAACGTCGCGCGGTCACGTTGAGCGTGAGCGAAGGCAAGGACGCCATCGTCACCGCGGGGATCGAAGGCGGGGAGAGCGTCGTCGTGCAAGGCCCGCCCGATCTCGCCGATGGAGACCAAGTGGAGGTATCGAGTCCATGAGTGTGAATGACAACGGGACGCTCGTCAAAGTCGACGCAGCGACCAAATATTTCAAGAGAGGCTCCGAGGAGATCCATGTTCTCGAGAAGCTCGACATGCAAGTACCGGAAGGCGAGTTTCTGGCGCTCATGGGACCGTCCGGCTCGGGGAAGAGCACGCTCTTGAATTTGATCGGGGGCTTGGACAGGCCCACGTCTGGATCGGTAACGGTGGCGGGTGAGCGCATCGACCGTCTCTCGCGACAAAAGCTCGCGGCCTGGCGGGCGCGCCATGTTGGGCTCGTGTTTCAGTTCTACAATTTGCTGCCGGTCTTGACCGCTGAGCGTAACGTCGAGCTTCCGTTGCTCCTCACGCATCTCTCCCGCGCAGAGAGGAAGAAACACGTCGATGCTGCACTCGACGTGGTGGGTCTATCGCATCGGAAGACCCATTACCCGAAAACTTTGTCGGGTGGCGAGCAGCAACGCGTCGGCATCGCCCGCGGCATCGTCAGCGACCCTACGCTTCTTCTCGCTGACGAGCCGACCGGCGACCTCGATCGCAAGTCGGGGGACGAGGTTCTCGATCTTCTGAAAGCGCTCAACAAAGACCACAACAAGACCATTATCATGGTAACGCACGATCCTCACGCCGCGCTGCGCTCGACGCGCACGCTCTACCTGAACGAAGGCAAGCTCAGCACGGAGCCGGCCGAATGAAATTCGTGAAACTCGTCATCAGTAATTTCAGACGCAAGATCATACGCACCGTACTCACGATCCTGTCGATCCTCGTGGCCTTTATCTTGTTCGCCTATCTCGCGGCCATCCGGCAATCTTTGAGCCAAGGCATCGACGTCGCCGGGGCGGACCGGCTCGTGGTGAGGCACAAAGTCTCCATCATTCAAATGCTTCCCGGAAGCTACGAAGCGGATATCGAGCAAATCCCGGGCGTCGCCGACGCCACGTTCTCGAATTGGTTCGGCGGCATCTACCAGGAGCCCAAAAACTTCTTCCCGCAATTCGCGGTGAACCCGGAAGAGTACCTCGCGATGTATCCGGAGTTTCTCTTGTCCGACGAGGAGAAGGAGGCGTGGTTCTCGACGCGCACCGGGGCGGTCGTCGGGCGGAACACGGCCGAGCGATTCGGCTGGGAGGTGGGCGACAAAGTGCCTATCCAAGGGACGGCCTGGACGCGCAAGGGCGGCCAGCGCACTTGGGATTTCGACATCGTCGGCATCTACGACGGCGCGGAGCAAGGCACGGACACGACACAGTTCCTGTTCCATTACGCCTATTTCGACGAGGCGCGGAGTTTCGGCCGCGGGCTCGTGGGCTGGTACATTGTGCGCGTCGACGACCCGGACGACGCCGTCCGTATCGCAACCGCCATCGATGACACGTTTGCCAACTCGCCCGCGGAGACGAAAGCGGAGACCGAAGGTGCCTTCGTGCAAGGCTTCGCGGATCAGATCGGTAATATCGGCGCCATCACCCAGGCGATCCTCGTCATGGTCTTCTTCACGATCCTTCTCGTCGCCGGCAACACGATGGCGCAATCCGTGCGGGAGCGCACCGGCGAGCTCGCCGTTCTCAAGGCGGTGGGCTTCACCGATAGCCACGTGCTGGTCATGGTGCTGCTCGAGGCGATGGCTATTGCGGGGGTCGGCGGATTTCTCGGGCTCGGCGTGGGGTGGCTGATGATCTCGCGGGGCGATCCCACCGGCGGGCTGCTCCCGATTTTCTTCTTGCCGCCGAAAGACATCGTCATGGGCGTTATCCTCGTGATTGTACTCGGGCTAGTCACTGGGCTCTTGCCCGCGCTTCAGGCCGGGCGTCTTCGCATCGCGGACGCCTTGAGGCAGCTCTAGAAGGTTTACTATGTTCAACTGGTTTTCTCAGATCTTCGCGTTGATCCAATTCAACCTCCGGACGATTTGGCAGCGTAAGGGCTCTTCGGCTGCGGCGCTTTTCGGGATAGCGGGTGTCGTTGCCGTTCTCGTCGGTGTCTTGTCGATAGCACAAGGTTTTAGTGCGGTGATGAATGCTTCCGGCAAGCCCGACACCGCGCTCATTTTGAGAAGCGGCGCCGACACCGAAATGATGAGCGGCCTTTCGCGCGAGACGACGCGCATCATTGCGGATACCGAAGGCATCGCACGCAGCACCGAAGGCGCGCTCGCTTCCGCTGAGCTCTTCGTGATCATCAATCTTCCGAAGCGATCGACAGGCACGGATGCGAACGTGCCGTTGCGGGGCGTCGAGCCCATGGCCTTTAGCGTAAGAAGCGATGTCAATATCATCCAAGGTCGCCCCTTCGAATGGGGCCGAAACGAGGTCATCGTTGGCTCGGGCGCCGTGCGCGAGTTCGAGGGTCTCGAGCTCGGTGGGCGGATTCCCGTCGGCAAAGAAGAGTGGACCGTCGTGGGTATCTTCGAAGCCAATGGTGGAATCTCCGAATCCGAGATTTGGACGGACGCGAGCGTTCTGCAGCCGGCCTTTCGCCGCGGCAATTCGTTTCAAGCCGTCTATGTAAAAATCGAGACCCCGGAGAGTTTTCAAGACTTCAAAGACCGGTTGACGACGGACCCGCGGCTCAACGTCAAGGTCATACGGCAAGACGACTACTATGCCGACCAGTCGACCGCGATCACCGGCCTCATTACCGGGCTCGGCACGTTGATCGCCGGATTGATGGGAATCGGTGCTGTCTTCGGCGCGCTCAACACGATGTATAGCGCGGTGTCGTCGCGAACGCGCGAGATCGCGACGCTTCGCGCGCTCGGGTTCGGTAACGGCCCGATAGTGATCTCAGTGATGGTCGAAGCTCTTGTGCTCGCGCTCATCGGTGGTGCAATCGGGGCGGGCCTGGCTTACGTCGCTTTCGACGGCTTCCGCGCCGCGACGATGAACTGGCAGAGCTTCTCTCAAGTCGCCTTCGCGTTCGACGTGACGCCAGGCTTGCTCGTCCGGGGCATTTTCTACGCCGCGATAATTGGGCTCGTGGGCGGTCTTTTTCCAGCGATTCGCGCCGCGCGCATGCCGGTGGCGGCCGCGCTTCGTGAGGGCTGAAGTCGACGGACACTGGCGGATCAGGAAACGAGCGCTCTCGTTCTCGCCATCCTCTCGGTGAACTCATCGGGATCGAGCCCGTGTATGACACGAATGCCCGGGGCTTGCCGGAGGAACTCCGCGGGCGCTTTCGGAAGAACTCTGACCTTGAACCAGAATCCTAGTCCTAGTCGGTTCGCGCGAGCGCTACTTACACACACGCCGGCTGGGCCGTAGCGTCCTCTGCCTGGGACGAGTTCGTTGAGAACTAGAGCGGCCGGTTCGGGTTCGCGATCGTGCGCCACATGTGGGATGACGGTGAATCGTCCCCACCCAGACCCTCTGCGGGCTGCTTGAAATGGCGGCCGATGATGTCGATGAAAGGCTCGATCGAGACTTTGGCCTCGCGATCGAACGAGTATTCGTCATTCATCGTAATGAGCCGCGCTTCCATGTACCACTTGTGATCGCGAGCCTTCTTGTGGGCCGCCTGGAGATGGGCATCTGGCTCGTAATCCTTGCCAAAGATGCGGTTATAGAAATCGGGATATTCGTAGCCGACTTCGGGATCGGGAAAGAAGCGGAGCGCCTGGTGGTAACGAATGCCCCAGCTCACGCGCTCGTCGACATAGGGCTCGTAAAGTTGCGCGCCCCACCAACCGTGGTCGGGCTTGATCAGGCTGAGCACGGTGTCGTGCAGCAGGCAGGCGAGCACAGTGCGTTCCGGTTGGCCCGTTTTTATCGCGCGTGCCGCACTCTGGAGAACGTGCCGTGCGGGGGCGAACCGCAGCTCGAAGAAGTCCACGAGAGTCGGTTTGGCCGGCATCGGCTTCAAGTTCTTGTTCTCGGCGAAGAGCCGTCCCGTCCCGCGCGGCACGGGCCGTTCGGGATCGTAAAATGGCAAAGTCGCATTGTCTTCTTCGTTGATACCTTCCGAGCTGTTCAGCTGCTCGATCATGTAGTGCTCGAGCGCCTCGGCGCGGGCGTTTGGGCTCATCGCTTGGACCGCGGCCACGCCACCCAGGCTGCCGATAAATGCTCTCCGATCAATTTCCACACTTACCTCCTTCCCCTCTGCACGGATCGTCTCTTTATTTGAAGCGGATGTCAACGCTCACAAAATGCCTTGTCGGTGGCGCTCGGCGGAGGCTACTCTGGCTGGTGGAAGGGTGGTGATCGAGAGATGAAGCACATTCTGTGGATCGGGGGTTTACTCATCGTGGCTCAGGGGGACTCCCGGTTCCGGCTCGACGAGCCCTTTTCGCTTGCGATAGGCGAGACCGCCCGCCTGGACGACGCGGGGCTCTCGCTGACTTTCCGTGACGTGACGCGGGACTCTCGATGTCCCAAAGAGGTTTCGTGCATTGTGGCGGGGAGCGCCGTTATTCGCTTTGATGCGGTCGTTGACGGTGAGAAGACCACGCTCACTTTCGAAATACCTCCAGGCGGGGAGGACGCGCAATCACTCGCCGGTCTGACGGTCACGCTCACGGCGCTCGAGCCGGAGCCCGAAGCGGGTAAAAAGATGGAGCGTTCGAGCTATGTGGCAAAGTTGGTCGTGGCGGCGACGACGCGGGGTGAAGTCAGCGTGGCAAGCTCCGCCCACCTTGGACTCACGTAGCTACTCAAGGTCTCGAGCCGGTCGTCCCTGTGTGCTGGGTGGCACATGAGCTCCGATGTGCCATCGGGAGCGGCGTCCAGCGTCTCGAGCAGCTCGTCTTCGCTCACGTTGTCAGCGCCATAAAAGTTCGCGAGAAAATGGTCTGCCGTCTCGACACCGTCTCGACGGATCCGCTCGCGCGTCGCGTCGTCGGGGGCGCGCACCGTCACGCCCAGCCTTGCCGCTTCTTCAAGAACCGCGGTCAAGATCCCTGGAAAGGCATGGACGTGATGATGGCCGTCGATGTGGGTGGGTGCGCGTCCGACGCCTTTTTCGAACAGCTCGAGCTGAGCGCGGAGCTCACCGCGGACTTGCTCTGGCGTGGCGCGCTCATGGGCGCCGGATTCGAGCCTGCGGAAACGTCCCTCGGCGTCGACGAGATCGAGAAGCGGCTCACGCGGGCCGGTAGGACGAGCAAAGGTGAGGACGAAGTGAAGCCCGACCACGAGAGACGTGTGGTCCCGCGCCCAGGCGAAGGCGCTCTCTGCCGCTTCGGCGCTCACCATCAAAGACGTTGCGGTCACGATGCCCTGCTCGTGGGCTTCGACGATGCCGGTGACGACCCCGGGGGTGAGCCCGAAATCGTCGGCCGTGACGATGAGCCGTTTCATACGGTATTCTAGTCCTCGAAACCGTAGGAGATCGAGCAACTCGCGCGCCCCGGCCGAATCGAGGGCTACGCAGCCGCCCCGAGATGGATGGGACTGCGTCTTTCGATATTATGAGTAGGATGGGCGCCACATGAAACGAAACTTTTACCTGTTGGTGCTCGCCGTCTCGTTGGTTGCCTGTGCAGGATCGCGCCGCGGGGAGCACGCCACCGTCGCGGCCAAGACCTGGGTCGATGAGACCCTCGCCGGTCTTTCGCTCGAGCAGAAAGTCGGGCAGATGATTTATCCGCGCAGCGACGGCGTTTTTGTGAACGCCTCGGATCCCGAGTCGCGCACGCTCACTGAGGCCGCGCGTTCGGGGCGCATTGGCGGGGTCGTGTTCTTCAAAGGAGAGCCCTACGAAACAGCCGCCATCGTGAATCGGCTTCAGGAAGCTTCGAAGCTCCCGCTACTCATGGCGTCGGACTACGAGTGGGGAACCGCGATGCGCGTCCAAGGCGGGAGCCGCTTCCCGCGCGCCATGGCGATGGGGGCGGGCGCGAGCCTTGTGGACATGGAGTTTCAAGCCGAGGTTACCGCGCGTGAAGCGCGGGCCTACGGGATTCATCTGCTGTTGAATCCTGTTCTCGACTTGAGCACGAACCCAAAGAACCGCGTTATTACGACGCGGTCCTTCGGCCAAGATCCGGACCGCGCGGGGGAGCTCGGCGTCGCCTTTATCAAGCGCGCGCAATCGCTCGGCGTGCTGACGACGGCGAAACACTTCCCCGGTCACGGTGCGACCGTGGTCGATTCGCATCTCGGGCTTCCCGTGCTCGATTTCGATCTCGAGAGGTTGAAACGCGTCGAGATGGCGCCTTTTCGCGCCGCCATCGACGCCGGCGTCGCGGCTATCATGCCCGGACATATCGCGGTGCCCGCGCTCGGGGGTGCGAGGGATAGGCCGAGCACGCTTTCTAGCGAAGTGCTTCAGGGAGTGCTCCGAGGCGATCTCGGCTTCGACGGGCTCATCGTGAGCGATGCCCTCGACATGGGCGGCGCTCGGCAGAATGCCTGGGATGGCGAGGTGGCCGTAGCCGCGGTGCGCGCGGGCGTTGACATGTTGCTCGTGCCGCCCGACGCCCTGGTGGCCTATCAATCCGTGCTTCGAGGTGTCGAGCGCGGTGATATCCCGCTCGCTCGGATCGATAGCGCGGTTCGGCGCATCCTCGAGGCGAAAGCGAGGGTCGGACTTCATCGAGCCCGAACGGTCGACCTCGAAGCACTTCCCTTGCGCGTTGCCGCGCCCGGATTTGCGGATCGCCTCGACCGAGTTTTCGACAAGACGATAACACTCGTAAAGAACGAGAGCGATCTCTTGCCCTTTACCGGTGCCGCGCCACCACGCCTGTTGCTCGTGGATTTCGTTTTCTCGAACGACCGGGATTCCGAGCCCGACATTTTCGCGGAGGAGCTCGAAAGGCGCGCCGCCACCCTGCGCCGCATCCGGCTGACGCCGCGCACCGCTGCCACCCGCGCCAAGGAGATCCGACCCGAGGACGGCGAGATCGTTCTCGTGGCAAGCTACGCGCGTACGCGATCGTTTCTCGGCCAAGGCGAGCTCGCGTCAGAATTGGGCGAAAGGCTGAGCACACTCGCGAGAAATGGCACGACCGTCGTGTTCGCGAGCCTCGGAAGCCCCTACACATTGAACACGGTTCCCGACGCAGCCGTGCTCGTCACGACCTATGACGGAGCGCCTGGGTCGCAGCGTGCCCTTGCGCGGGCCCTTTTCGGTGAGGTCAAAATCTCCGGGAAGCTTCCCGTTGGCCTTTCGGAGCGATATCCTCAGGGTCATGGAATTCAGGTGGATGCGCATCGCATGAAGCTCGCCGAAGTGACTCATCCGCAGGATGTCGGGATGTCGAAGAGCGGACTCGAAGAGGCCGCGCGCCTCGTGGAAGAGGCTATCGAAGACGGCGCCGCGCCGGGGGCCGTCATTCTCGTTGCGCGGCGCGGCCAGATCGTGCTCGAGAAAGCTTTCGGTCACATGAGCTATGACGACGGCGCCGAGCGGATGCGGCTCGATACGATGTTCGATCTTGCCTCGCTCACCAAGATCTTCGCTACGACGACGCTCTCGATGATTTTTTACGAGAGGGGTCTCCTGGATCTCGAGAGCCCGGTCTCCTCCTACATTCCCGAGTTCCGCGGTGAAGACAAGGATCGGGTTCTGGTGAAGGATCTGCTCGCCCATTCGGGAGGGCTTCTCTGGTGGACGGACCTGTATATGAAGTTCGAAGGCCAACCGCCCGACAGAGCTCGTCGCGGCTATATCCAAGCGATTTGCGAGATGCCACTCGATTACTCGCCTCGCAGCAAGACGTCCTATTCGGACCTCGGGATTCTGCTCTTGGGAGAGATTCTGGAGCGCGTGTCGGGGAAGCCGCTCGATGTGATGGCGCAGGAGGAAGTCTTCGATCCTCTCGCGATGGACGACACCATGTTTCGTCCTCCTGAGTCCCTGCTCGCGCGTATCGCGCCCACGGAGCAGGATGCGTGGCGCGGCCGCGTCGTGCACGGGGAAGTGCACGACGAAAATGCTTTCGGTCTCGGAGGTCTCGCGCCCCATGCCGGTCTTTTTTCGACGGCGTCGAGCCTGGCACCGTTTCCGCAAATGTACCTGAACGGGGGTGCTTATAACGGCCGGCGCATCGTCAACGCGGAAACCATCGAGCTCTTCACGACGCGCGCCGAGCTGGCTCCAGACAGCAGCCGGGCTCTCGGATGGGATACGCCTTCCGAGCCTAGCTCTGCGGGGGCTTACTTCTCGGCGGAATCCTACGGCCATACGGGCTTCACCGGCACGTCGATGTGGATCGATCCAGAGCGTGAGCTCTTCGTCCTCCTTCTCACGAACCGTGTGCATCCGACGCGCGAGAATCGAAAGCTCTATGACGTGCGTCCCAAGTTCCACGACGCGATCATGAAAGCGATCGTCGACATGGAGATCCATCCTCGCGGAGCGAATTGATGCGGCACCTGATTCTGATCACCGCTCTCGCGATGGGAGGTTGCAACATGCCGAGCGAGCCAGCGCCCTCCGACGCAACGACGGACGCGGATGTCGTCATCGTCGGCGCCGGGATCTCCGGCATTTCCGCTGCGCTCGAAGCGGCGCGTGGAGGCGCCTCCGTGCTCGTGGTGGACATGTGGTCCATTTTCGGTGGCCACGCGGTCATGTCGCATGGCGGGCTTTGCATCGTGGATACGCCCGTGCAGAAAGCCCAAGGCGTAAGCGATAGCGCCGAGCTCGCAGAGAGAGACTTTCTCACCTGGGGTGAAGACGCCGATGCGGAATGGGTGCGCTACTACACGGAAAACTCGCGCGAGCAGATCTATGACTGGGTCACGGAGATGGGTGTCGAGTTCTCCGGCGTGCTTCGGATCCCAGGTAACAGCGTCGCGCGCTTTCACGAGCCGATCGGCCGGGGCCTCGGCCTCGTCAGCCCGATTTATCGTCAGGCGGTGCTGAATCCCAACATTCGCTTCGTGTGGAACTTCAAGGTCGACGGGCTCGTCACACGAGAAGGTCGGGTCGTGGGCGTGGACGGTGCCTATATGCGCGGCGGCGAGCGCGGAAGTTTCCGCGGCGATCTCGTCGTGCTCGCGACGGGGGGCTTTCAAAGCAATTTGGATATCGTTCGCGAGTACTGGCCTGAAGCCGTGCGCTTCCCGGAGAAGATGCTCGCCGGCTCCGGTGTGAACTCGCACGGGTCCGGGCTCGCCATCGCGGAGCAAGCCGGCGCCGCGCTTCGTAACTTGGATTATCAGTGGAACTATGCGACTGGGCTTCCGGACCCTCGCTACCCGGGCGGATATCGCGGGCTGAACGCGAGCAACAACGCTTCTATTTGGGTGAACGCGACGGGCAAACGTTTTGTGAACGAGCGGGGAAGCACGAAGGAGAAGTTTCCCGCGCTCTTGGCGCAGAAGCCCGCGCGCTACTGGGCCATCTTTGACGAGACCAGTAAGCGGCAGTTCGCCATCACCGGCTCCGATTGGGCGGACTTCGACGTCATCGAGAAAGTCATCTTCGAGAATGACGAGCTGGTGCAATCGGCCGACAGCCTAGAGGCGCTGGCCGAAGCAGCGGGGCTGCCGCCGAGAGCCCTCGTCGATACCGTGACCCGCTACAACGAGATGATCGAGGATGGCAGCGATAACGACTTTGGCCGCTTCGGCAGCGACTCCCGAACGAGCCCGCCACGCATCGAGACGCCTCCTTTTTATGCGGTTACCTTCTTCCCGATTTCGCGCAAGAGCATGGGCGGCATCGCCATCGATATCGACACTCGCGTGCTCGATAAGAGCGGCAAACCGATCGCGGGGCTCCTCGCGGTGGGCGAGGCGACGGGCTTTGGCGGTATCAACGGAAAGGCTGGTCTCGAAGGAACGTTCCTCGGTCCGTCCATTGTCACCGGCCGCGTAGCGGGGCGCACGATCTTGACGGAGCTCGCTCGACTCCGCCAAGGCTCCGGCGAGGCGATGACGCCGAGCGTCGAGGCACAAAACCCAGGCCTTCCACCGGAGGCAGTGGCGGGCGAGGACTGCGCAACGTGTCACGATCTTCCGGGGCTCATCGAAGACCCTCGGCCAGGCTATACCCATTTCGAGAACGTCCACCGGGTCGTCCTCGAGCGGCAATATGACTGCGGCCGGTGCCACGGCGAGATGCTTCCGATCGATCTCGACCGCCACGTGATCGACCGCGTGGCGCAGATCGAAAGCTGCAAGTCCTGCCACGTAGCCACCGAGCACTGAATGGTAGCGTCCCTCTACGGGGTTCGCTACACTTCAAGTAGCTTTAATTTCGCAGCCAGTTGAAAAATCGGCCATCTTGGAGGCCTTTTGTCCCTCGCCCTCTGCGTGATCTTCTTTCTTTCGGGCGCCTCGGCGCTCTTGTTCGAAACGCTCTGGTTTCGCCTTGCCGGTCTGACGTTCGGCAATAGTCTCTGGGCCTCGAGTCTCGTCCTCGCGGCTTTCATGGGTGGGCTCGGACTAGGAAACCTCCTGGCGTTGCGCTACGGCCCACGTCTCAAAAAACCTCTCGTCGTTTATGCAATGCTCGAGGTTGTTATTGGGCTCGTCGGCTTTTTACTCGTCCTCGTCTTCCCACTCCTCACACCCGCGCTCGTCCCGATCTTTCGGCCTTTTCTCGATTCACCCGTGGTGCTTCAGTTCTTGAGGCTCGTAATCGCCTTTGCTCTTTTGCTGATTCCCGCCACGGCGATGGGTATGACGCTGCCGCTTCTCGTGAAGACGCTCTCGGTGCGTGACGAGAATTTCGGCCGTGTGCTGGGACGGCTCTACGGTTTCAACACACTCGGCGCCGTTGCCGGAGCGCTCTCCGGAGAGCTTTTGTTCATTGGAATGTTGGGTCTGCGGGGTACAGGTCTCGTGGCAGCGCTTCTCAACATTGTTGCCGCGGCGGCGAGTTTGGCGCTCGCCCGTGTGATCGTTTCTAAAGACGAGACTCCCGATAGCACGAGCGTGAAGCTAACGCCCGCCGTGCTGTCGCTCCTCGGAGCGGCCCTGTTGTCTGGAGCGCTCCTGCTCGGTCTCGAGGTGGTCTGGTTCCGCTTTCTTCAACTCTTCGTGCTTGGGAGCAGCTTGATCTTCAGCGTGATGTTAGCGGTCGTTCTGCTCGGTATCGCTCTCGGCGGGCTCTTCGCCTCCGTTTGGTTGGGGCGCCGTCCGGGCGACTATCGCCACGCTCGGCTCGTCGCGCTCGCCGCGTCGATGCTCACCGTGTTCACCTACATCCTTTTCGACGATGGGTTCGGCTTTTACGGGCCGTCTCCGGTGAAGCCGGTTCCCGATGCGCCCACGGCGTTTTACATCACGCTCGGCTTGTGCGGGCCCGTGAGCTTTTTGTCCGGCATCCTCTTTACGTTTCTCGGACGAGCGCTCGGTGAAGAGCTCGGAAACGACACGAAGGCGACCGCCGTGCTCACGCTCGCCAACACGACTGGGGCTATGCTCGGCTCGCTAGCCGCGGGTTTCGTATTGATCCCGACCGTCGGCGTGGAGTGGGCGATTTTTCTGATGGGCGCCGCTTATCTCGGCGTCGCTTTCGCGAGCGGCGGTGCGGGCGTGAGCGAGAAGGCCCGCGCGCCCGAAGAGATTCTTGCGCTGCGCATCGTGGTCGGCGCGGCGTTCTTGCTCTTCCTTTTCTTTCCTTTTGGCTTGATGCGGAACCACTACATCCCGATGGCGACGCGGCTCCATCGGCTCGACGGCTCCAAGATCGTTGCGATGCGAGAAGGACCTACGGAAACGGCTATCTATTTGCGCAGTGATCTGTGGGAGCTTCCGCGTCAGTTCCGGCTCATCACAAACGGGTTCTCGATGTCCGGCAGCGGTCCTCGCTCCGAACGCTATATGAAGTTATTTGCCTATTGGCCCGCGGCGTTGCACCCAGAGCCCAAGAGCGCGCTCCTCATCAGCTACGGCGTGGGTATCACGGCTAAAGCATTAACCGAGATCGAAGTGCTCGAGTCGATCGACATCGTGGACATCTCGAAAACGGTGCTCGACCTCAATCGAGAAGTCGGCATGTTCGCGGAGCATCCGCTCGACGACGCTCGTGTCCGGGTCCATATCGAAGACGGACGCTTTTTCCTTCAAGCGACGGGGGAGCGCTACGACATCATTACGGCCGAGCCTCCGCCGCCCAAGAACGCAGGGATCGTCAATCTTTACACGCGTGAGTACTTTCAGCTGCTGCACGACCGTCTGAGCGAGGGTGGGCTAGCGACCTATTGGCTACCGGTCTATCAGATGACGCTCGGCGAGGCGAAAGCCATCAGCAAAGCTTTTTGTGCGGCCTTTACGGACTGCTCGCTTTGGACCGGAGCCGGTACCGAGTGGATGCTGGCGGGAAGCCGCGGAGGGATGCAGCCCATCTCGGATGAGCAGTTTGGGCGGCTCTGGAAATATCCACCGAGCCGCGACGGGCTGGTTGCGATTGGTGTCGAGAATCGCGAGCAGCTCGGAGCGCTTTTTCTCGGCGACGCCTCCTTTTTGCAAGAATGGGTCGGCGACGTAGACATGCTCGAGGACAACTACCCGCACCGCATCTCATCGAGGGTGACGCATTACACCGAAGGGTCTCCCACGATTCAAGAATATTTGCGTGTCATGAACCCGCGCGGCTCGGCCGAACGCTTTTACGCGAGCACGTGGATCGAAGAGCACTGGCCTCGTGGTTATCGAGAGCGGACGCGTGATTATTTCCGATATCAAGACGCGCTGAACCGCCACTTCATGAGTCTTCCCACGACGCTCGTCGATCTCGACACTACGCTCGTCGAGTCGTCGCTCTCCGCCTTGCCCCTATTCCTCCTGAACGCGAGCGCTCGTGATGCTTCGCTCGCCGAACAGGCAGCCAAGGCGGGGACGATCGACCCGAATGTCGACTATTTCCGAGCCGCCCGAGCGATTTCGGAGCGACGCTATGATGAAGCCGTCGCACATCTCGATCGCGCCGTGAGACTCGACAGCGCCGCCATCGAGCTCCAGCAATATCGCATCTTCGCGTCGATGCTTGCGGGCGACGAGGACGCGGCGCGTCAAGCGGGTGAGGACTTGCGTTTGCGGGTGCCCGCCGGGAGCGGCCTAGCGGGTTTCTGGGAATGGTTCGGCGGCCGCGAATCCGTCGACTGAGATTCAGTGCTCCGTTGGTTGGCCGAACTGTCCTGAATCGAGAATGCGCTTGAGGTCGTCGAGATGTGCGGCGTTGATCTTGTCGAACTCGAGTCCGTGGGGGATTTCGATCGACATCGCAGTCTCGGCGTGGCACGACTCACTCCAGACAATCGTCGCAAGGGCCTCGAGAATTTCGTCGCCAAAAAAACTCATGCGGAACTCGTAGCTCTTACCGGGTCGTAAGACTGTATTGGTCATGATGCAGGCGCCGATCTCGGAGAGATTGCGCACGATGCCATAGGCGATCGGCGCGTTGTCTTCGAGGAAAGCGACGGTAACGGAACTGGTGGGGACGGCCCGACCCGTCCGTCTGCCTACGAAATCGTTGTCCACAGCGCGCAGCTCACTCCATTTGGCACCATGGCGAAGACGAAGCCAGCACAGGCTTCGAATTCGTGAAAAATCTTCAATGTGAGACGGAACGACAATAGGAACAAGGGTAATTTAGTGTAAAGTCTGAAGGAATGCAAGCGTGGCGTTGAGTGAAACGTCGCAAGAGCGAAAGGAGTAAAGCAGATGACAGTGAAACGGCCGGCCGCTCCCATGAGAACGCTAATGGGACCAGGCCCGCTCGACATCCATCCCAACGTTTACCGCGCCCTCGCCTCCCCGGTTATCGGCCATCTCGACCCCGCTTATATCGAGGTGCTCGACCAGATTCGGGAACGTCTCCGCATGGTGTTCCAAACGGAAAACCACTTGACCCAAGCCTCGCCCGGGACGGGGACCTCGGGAATGGAGATGTGTGTCGCGAACATGTTGGAGCCCGGAGATCGCGTTCTTTGTTGCGTCCACGGTTATTTCGGCGCTCGCATCCGTCAGATGGCGGAGCGACAAGACGCCGCAGTCACCGTTCTCGAAAGCGAATGGGGTATGCCTGACGATCCCGCGCGCATCGAAGCGGCGCTCAAAGATGGCGGCTACAAGGTCATCACGCTGGTGCATGCGGAGACTTCCACGGGAGTGCTGCAACCGATGGACGATGTCGTCCGTCTGGCAAAGTCGTATGGCGTCAAGATCCTTCTCGATACAGTTACGTCGCTCGGCGGCGTCGACGTCAAGATCGACGAGTGGGGCATCGACGCGGCCTATAGCTGCTCGCAGAAATGCATCGGCTCGCCGCCCGGCCTGGCGCCCATCACTTTCAGCGAACGCGCCGTCGAAGCCATGAAGCAGCGCAGCCACCCCGTGCGTGCCTGGTACCTCGACGCCCAGCTTCTCGATGAGTACTGGACGGGACACAAGTACCACCACACGAGCTCGAGCACGTTGAATTACGGTCTTCTCGAAGCGCTCAACTTGATCGAAGAAGAAGGGCTTTCGAATCGCATCGATCGGCATCTACGCAACCATCGGGCTCTCGTGGCTGGTATCGAAGCGATGGGCCTCGAGATGTTCGTCGCGCCCGAATATCGATTGCCTTCACTCAATACGGTGCGGGTGCCCGAGGGTATCGACGACGCGAAGGTCCGCGGCTACTTGCTCGAGACGTTCAATCTCGAGATTGGCGGAGGGCTCGGCGCCATCGCCGGAAAGGTGTGGCGCGTCGGGCTCATGGGCTATGCGTCTTCACCCGAGCGGATTCTTTTCTTCATGTCGTGCCTCAGCCACTCGCTGGCGGCACAAGGCCACGCGACCGATCTAAAGTCGGGACTGGCCGCGGCAATGGACACGCACGAAAAAAACCGCTTGCCGTGAGCTGGCTTTTCCACCACGGGGCCGTGCCCCGTGGTGGAGGCTCAGCTGCCGAACAGCTCAATCCCGAAAATCCGCGCCGCGATGAGGATTACCGTCATTCCGGTGAAAATCACGAGGCTTGCCCATCCAAACCACGTATCGAAGGTGTTGGGATAGAAGCGGCGGTCCTGTTTCGGGATGACGGTGAAGCAATAATAAAGATTCAACCCAAAGATAATCGGGGCTACGAAAAAAGCGAGCGCCGACGCGATGAGCACCAGCCACACCGGGCGGCCGACGCCGGCGATGATGGCGACCGATGCGATGAGGGAGTAGAACATCGTGATGCGATAGATATTGAACTCCGAGTACCACTTGCTGCGGTGCTCGTCCGTCAAGTCATCGTGAGCGATGCCGGAGAGCGCCGCGGTTTTTCGGAAGAGATTCCGGCAACAGGCCCCGACGACTCTAGGCCAACCGTCAAAATAGTTGAACGCCGTCGAAAAGGTCGCAGCGAAAGCACCGGCGAGAAACACGATCATCATCCACGAACCGACGCTCTTTGTAAATATCTGCGCAATCTGTCCGATGACGGCGCGCCCCTCGACTTCGCTCGGATAGATCCACACTGCCGCGAGCGCGAGAAAGATCGTCGCGATGACGAAGGAAATGATGTATCCGACGCGAAAGTCCCAGAGGCCTATGCGAAACCACCGCTGGCAATATTCGAGGGCATGGGGCGGGAGCTTGGATGTGTCGACCGAAAGATCTTCTTTGCTCGAGCTGAAAGGGTCGAACCTCGCCACGAGGCCGCGATGCTCGAGGTGGTCGCGAATACGCCCCATACCAGCCTTCTTGGCTTTGCCCCATTCCGAAGCTTGGAGGGAGACATCCATTCCCGTGGGAAGCAGTCCTAGAAAAGCAGCCAGTATGAGCCACGATCCTTCGGGCGTCTCGAAGATGAAAAAATGCGCCATCCCGGAAAGGGGGGCCGGCGAGCGTAGAAAAACAGCCACGGTCGAAAGCAGCAAAATGCCCGCACAGATCTTTGTCACGAGCTCCACGAGGCTGTAGCGTCCGCTCAAGATGAGAACTACGCTGAGGACGCCGATGACGAGGGCGAAGATATAAGCGTCGACATCGACACCGAAGTAGTACAGTGAAAAGAAGTAGGCGACCGCCGCAGCCGCCGTGAGGCGTCCCGCTTGGCCGAGAGCGGCTTGCAGAATCGTCGTGATGAGCACGTACCAAACCGGCCACTTGTGCCACGCCGTGGAATAAGCGTCGAGCATGCTGCGGCCCGTGGCGTTCGTAAAGCGAAACGCCATCTCGAAACCGTAATACTTGAAGATATAGGCGACCGGGATGGCCCACAGGAGCGCGAACTCGAACCGGCCGCCCGCCACCGGCGCGGTAACGAGATGACTGGTACCGATGCCGGTCATCATCAAGATCAATCCGGGGCCGAACTGCCGAGCAAGCCCGACCGGGGTCATCTCGGGAAGGGGAAGAGATTCTAGAACGTCGTCCTTGTCGGTCATCGTATGTAGCGCCTACTCGTAAATCTCACAAAAGGGGACATTTATATAGGGAATCGAACGGCGGTGCAACGTGCATCTGCTTTGTCCATTAAAACGCGTTACAATAGTTCGACGCGGCGACGCTACGTCCAACACATTGTAACGAAACAATTTAGCAGTCGAGGCAAAGAAAGATGATGATGGTTGGCGAAATCAAAGTCACCCGAACGAAGGCCTCACGTATAGCCGAGGTCGACTTCGACAACATTCCTTTTGGCCGCGTGTTCAGCGATCACATGCTCGTGGCCGACTACAGCGATGGCGCGTGGCAGTCGCCGGAGATCGTGCCTTACGGCAAGCTGCAATTAGCACCGGCCATGCCGACGCTCCATTACGGCCAGGCCATTTTCGAAGGCATGAAAGCCTATAGAAATGCTGACGGTAAGCCGGTCTTGTTTCGCGCTCGCGACAATTTCGCCCGCATGAACCGCTCGGCGGAGCGTATGGTGATGCCGCCGATCCCAGAAGGGATCTTTCTCGACGGCATCAAGGAGCTCGTACGCCTCGACGTGAATTGGATTCCGAACCAGAAAGACAGCTCGCTCTACTTGCGCCCTCTCATGTTCGCGAGCGACGACTATATCGGCGTGAAACCGTCGGACACTTACAAGTTCGTCATCTTTACCTGTCCGGTCGGGAAGTATTACTCCGAGCCTGTCAAGCTTTGGGTGACGCGCGAATACGTTCGGGCAGCCCAGGGCGGCGTCGGCGAAGCCAAGACGGCGGGCAACTATGCCGCAAGCTACTACGCGGCGAAACAAGCGCAGGACCGTGGCTATGACAACGTTCTTTGGCTCGATGGACAGGATCACCGCTACATCGAAGAATGCGGCACGATGAATATGTTCTTCGTCATCGACGGCGTCGCGGTAACGCCCGAGTTGTCGGGAACGATTCTTCACGGCATCACGCGCGACAGCGCGATCACGCTCTTGAAGGACATGAATGTCGAGGTCCAAGAGCGACGTGTTTCCATCGAGGAGATCACTGAAGCGCACGAAGCTGGCAAGCTCGACGAAGCGTTCGGTGCCGGCACAGCGGCGACGATCTCTCCCGTCATCGAGATTGGTAGTGAAGAAGGTGTCCTTCAGTTGAAGCCGGATGCCGAGCGTAAAATCGGCCCGGCTCTTTTGAAGCAGCTCACGGACATCCGTCGCGGTTTGGCCGACGATGTTCATGGATGGATTGAGCTCGTTTGATATCCTCCTTGAATTGAACTGTAGTTCGTGGCGCTACCTGCTTCCTGCTTCCTGCTACCAAGGCGGCGTTGATGTTTTTTTGGGTTGCTCTCGGTTTTCTCTCCTTTCAGGGGGCTGACACTCCAGTTCTTTCCGGAGTTGATGTGCTTCGGAAAGATGAGGGCGCGGTTTCGGGGCGTGTTGGCCTCATTACGAACCATACCGGGGTCGCTCGCGACGGGGTGTCCACCCTTACCGTTTTGCGGGACGAGCTTGGGGTCGACATCGTTGCGCTGTTTTCACCGGAGCATGGTTATTGGGGAGATGTGGCGGCGGGGGACGATGTCGGGTCCACTACGTTTTCGGCGATCCTCATTCACAGCCTCTACGGCGATACGCGCGCGCCGACGCCCGAGATGCTCGACGGGATCGATACACTCGTCTTCGACATCCAGGACATCGGTGTCCGTTTCTACACCTATATCAGCACCATGAAGCTTGCCATGGAGGCGGCCGCCGCTGCGCAGATCGGCTTCGTCGTACTAGATCGACCGAACCCGCTCGGTGGTGTTCGGGTCGAGGGTCCCGTGTTAGATCCGGATTTTGCTTCTTTTGTCGGGATTGCTCCGATCCCTCTCGTACATGGCATGACGGCAGGTGAACTGGCCCGGCTGTTCGCTGCGTCGATGACAGGGCTCGAGCTCGAGGTTATACAGATGCGGGGCTTCCGGCGCTCGACGCTATGGAAGGATACCGGGCTCTCGTGGAATCCTCCGTCGCCGAACATTCGTACCGCCCGCGCCGCCCTGGCTTATCCGGCCTTCGGATTGATCGAGGGGATCAACGTGAACGAAGGCCGCGGTATCGAAGATACGTTCGAGCGGATCGGTGCACCTTGGATCGACGGGGAAAAGCTAGCGGCGGCGCTTTCGCAAGCAGAGCTTCCCGGTGTTCGCTTCCGCAGTACCTCGTTCACGCCCCGCGCGATCGCCGCCGCGCCCCGGCCCAAATATCGCGACGAGATCTGTTACGGCGTCGCGATGACGATCACGGATGAAGCGCGCTTCGAAGCCGTGCGCACTGGACTCACCACGATCGCCACGATCAAAGCACTTCATCCCGAAGCGTTCGAGTGGGTGCGGCGCGGCGAGGGTTACTGGATAGACTTGCTCCTCGGCACGGATCGGCCTCGGCGGGCGCTCGAGGACGGGATGGCAGTGGACGCGATCGTCGGGCGGGAGGCGTCTGAGCTCGCGCGTTTCATCGAGCATCGCCGCGCATACTTGCTCTATTGACGCTGCTGTATAATCGGCGTTGATGGCATGTCCCAATTGGAGTCGCTCACACGATAGCTCGGAGGATGAGGAATGGTCAGAGCGCGATGCGCCCGATCCGGAGCCCGAGCTCGAGAACGACGATCTCGAAGACGACGATGATGATGATGATGATGATGATGAGAGTGACGACGACGAAGAAGATGAGAGCGACGAAGAAGACGAGCAGTTGCGCGAGGACGACAGTGATTGGGACGAGGCCGACGCTACCGTCGACGACGAGGACATCGACGAGGATGACGAGGAAGACGAAGACGATTGGGATGACTGCGCAGCTGACTCATAAACAGTAGCGCGCTCAGGCCCTGGAAGACGCGTTACGAGCTATTCCGACTCTCCATGAATCGTCGTGTCGGGCCGATAGTGCTCCCAGGCGAACCACACCGCGAAAGTGGAGATCAAGCTTTGTAGCTTCTTGCCTTGAAGCGGCCCGGAGAGGGCTTCGCCGCTTATGGGGTTCCACCGAGAGCCTGTCTCCGCGTCTTCGAGTTGTTCATCCTCCGTGAGGCGGAAGCTCAGAGCGCGGCCATCGATTTGGCGATCGTAGACCCGTGCCGTCGAGAAGTCTTTGCTCAAATAGACCGCAATAGGAGCCCCTTCGAACCGTTCTTCGACGAAGCGTTCATCGGCCAGCCGCCGGAGGAGATAGGCGCGCGCCTCGACATGGCCTTCGAGCCCAACGATGAGGTCGTTGCCGCGAACGGGACCCGGGGCCATCTTCGCGGCCTTCTCGAAAGTCTCTTTCGTGAAACGTGAGCTGTAGGGAACGGAGCGCTTCACGTACACGGTCGTCTCGGGGTGTAGCGCTTTCCACTGAGCCCAGGTCGTCATCGTGGAAGGAAGCTTCTCGAGCGCTGCGCCTTTCATCTTCCCGCTCACGGCTTTGCCGAAGAGCTGGCTCCACCGCGACTGCGTCTCCTCGTCATACATGATGAGCGTTCCTTCATCGACGCCGACGACGCCAAAGTTGTGCTTCTTGCCATCGAACTCGCGGGCGTACACGACGCCGCTATGGTCGATGGGTCACCAGGAGGGGGCGATAGCCTCACCTCCGAGCTCGTCGTTCACAATCTCGTTGTAAGGCCCGTTCATATAGTTCACCGGGTAGGCGCGTGGCTCGCCGTTGATGACGACGCCCATGACCATGTCTTCGTCTCCTATCTCGACGTTGTCGGCGGAAACGATCTCGGGATTGACGTTCAAAGGGAAGCCGCCTTTTCGTAGATACGTAAAGTCCGAGCGGTCCCTCGGCTCGGTGGGGCCACTCGCGATCTCGGGATTGAGCTGCATCTTCGTGTACTCGTCGAAGGTGATGTAGCCGTCGCCATTGGCGTCGATGCGCGCCACGGCCCTCTCCGGAAGGCTCAAATCGCCTACGGGAACCTTGGCGTCGAGGTCTTTGTCGAAGACGCCGTTGAGATGGAATCTCGCTTCCATCATCCTCTGCATCATCTCCGGATTGGGCCTTTGCGCGGCGAAAAGCAGCGTGGGAAGCAGCACCAAGAAAAGTGTTTTCATCGTGACCTCTTTTCGAATGCCATCACTTTAGCGTTGACGGGTTTCCCTGGTCAAACGAGGCAGCTTGGTAAACGATACGGCCGCCAAATACGGTCATCTCGACCTTGCACTCCGCAATTCGCTCGGGCGGAATTTTCAAGATGTTCTCGGACAAGATCGCGAGATCGGCGAGCTCGCCTCGTTCGAGCGGAGCGGCGGCGTAGCGAGGAACGGCGTCCTCGACTTTCATTTTTTCCCTCGAAACGCGCCGACCATCGAGATCGAGGCCGGTCACAGCTCGGTGGATCCTGACTAGAGGGTCGATCGTGGTTGCCGGCCAGCCGCTGGCGAAGCGTACACCGCTCCGGGAATCACCCCTCGAATCGTTAGTCCGGAGAGGGAGCGCTTCCGGGAGGGTGCCGTCGAGCGCGCGCACGCTCGTGATGCCGAAGCGGTGGAGATAGGTTGGGGCGTCCGCGGGCGTGATGCCTTTCTCCTCGAGCCAAGCGGTGCCGGCCGCGAGATCCACACGGTCGTCGTGGAAGCCGGGAAGAAGCAGCCGTCCATCGAGGTCGACGACTCGTGTGTCTTCACCGATAAAGGCCTCGATGTTACCGATCGCGAGGATGCGTCCATCCGCTATCGCGAGCCCGTCCGCCCAAGGTGCCTCGGCGTTGAGCGTATAGATGGCGCCGCCCCGAAAGACGAGCTCGGCAGGGGATGACGGCGGGGAAGAGCACCCGGTCAGAACTGCGAGTGCTACGAATCGAATCAAGAACTCACCCTAGTTAGCTCGACCCAGCAGAAAGTCTTCGGTGGTAAAGCCATCCGTCCTCCTCAGCCCCGATGGAGAGGAAGTCTATAATGGTGTCGCGCGTGGGTTCAAACCGTCCGATTCTCCCTTCATGCTTTCTAGACGGCGATGCCGTTCCGGTGGGACATTCTGGCTCAGCAGGAGCCTTTCTGTTGGAGCACTTCGCGAAGCAAGTCGTCATACCCGCGGCCAATGAGCTGCCCTACCTTTTTTGTGGCAATGGCAGCTGCTGTGATTGCGCGCTTCTGGTCGAAGGGCTCGCCGACGTCGCGTCTTGCCGGATTCCGCTGACCGCTGGATTGTCGATGCGGAGTGGAGAAGGTGCCGGTGACGAGAACGTGCTGTCGCGCAAGATCGGCCGCACGCAGCGAGGCGATCCACTTTCGTGTGATGTCGTGATCGTGGGGGCTGGAAGGTCGGGCCGGGCGGCGGCGTCGTCTCATCGAGCGCTTGGCAAGACGGTCGAAATCTTGGAGGCGCGCTCGGATCGCGCGTACCCGCCTCGGCCCGGTGCGGTTTGGGAAGGGGCACTCGTAGCGCTCGAGGCGGGAAAAGCACGGCCGATCGAAGCGACGACGGTCGTTCTGGCGACGGGCACGCGCGACAAGTGGCCGAACTTTCCCGGTGCGCTACTACCTGGTGTCTTTCCGATGGATTTGTGCGAGCGCTACGCGTCTCTCGGTTTTCCCGTCGGCCGCGCCGTGCTCCTTGCCGGTAGTAGCGAGCGCGCGGCAAAGCTCGAACGCGCTTTACTCGATCTAGGTGTCGAGCCTGTGGTCGTCACTGAAGGCGTGCGCTCTGTGTTCGGTGAACGGCGGGTCGAGGGCGCGACCGCGACCGATAACGTGACGCACGTTGTGGACGCGGTCGCGGTTGCGAGCGCCCGAGTACCGTGCTTGGAGCTGGCCAAAGCGCTCGGCTGCCGGACCCGCTACGATCGTGAGCGAGGTTGCGACGTTCTAGAGCTCGATCGTGACGGGGGTCCGGCCATCGAGGCGGTCGGGTCGATGGCGATCGCATGATGGCTGTCCTCGGCCGGCGACTGGTTGATGCTCCTTTCCACGGGCACTTGGGCGCTATACGATCCTGACCCGTGATTTGAAGCAGGTGCCCGGGGGTTTTCACCCATCATGAGCGGGTCAGACCACTAGCGTAGAGACGATTTGGGCAGTTAGAGCTCGATCAATATCAAAAAAGTGTAAAGCAAAGGCGTAAAGAAAAAGCAAGAAAGAAAAGAAGATGAGAGGAATCGCTCTTATCGCTCCTATGGGTCCAGGGGATAGATTCTCCTTGCATTGTCACCGCCCACCTTCGCGGCGACGGGTTCTGGCAGTTTGTCGAGGAGGGACCACGTTTCTTCGAACGACTGAGGTCTCTTGGGAGTCTTCCCGGGGATGCCTACGAACTCGTCTCCGCCGACGAGAACGCGGTCCGAAAAATCCACAATCAGCTTCATCCATTCGCTTTGGATGTTCCCGCTTCCGTCCACGATACGGTTGAGCATGGGTCCACCTCCGATGGCCTGTTCGCGTTGTTCTACCCTCAGGCTGAGGTACAGGTTCTCGTGCGCCGTGAGAAGACGCCGGAGGAGCTTCGCGGTCATTTGTCCCGTGTTGTCCCAACCGATGTGCTGCCACACGATTACGGCCTCACGGTTGTGAGCTAGAAGGCGCTCGAAAGCTGGAATCGTTGCCGGGAGCGTGCGCGGGTTGTAAGAGCATGATTGAAGTAACCCCGGTGGCGTCGGTGATTCCTTGGTGACAGCCTCCATGTGCATGTCGATGGGAAGACCGTGCTGCGCCGCGATGTCGGCAAGCAGGAGGAATAGAGGATGATCGGGCGCAGACGCAACATAATGGTGGGTTTCGCTCATGCACAGATGAAACGCGGTTAGCTCGCCGAAGCCCTTGACGCCGGCCGCAACGAGCGACTCCGCCTGCTCCTTGAACCGTTTCCGGACGTCACTGGTCACTCGCGAAAAATCCGTCCCCTGGATCAACGGATTCAATGTTCCGCCGCCCGCGACGAGACCGAGTCTTCGGGGATGTTTCTTCACGGCAGGCAAGAGGGCTCGATAATCGTAGCTGGCTCTCTGATCCGGGTTCTGAGGAGGCGGCATGATGAGTACAAAAGCCACGCCGTATTGGTCCATCAACGAGACCAGGTTGTCTCCTGCCGTTTCATAATCGTTTCGGGTGGCAGAGGTGTAGCTGGCGCTCCGTCCTTTCATCTCGTCTCGACGGGTGCGCGGGGGCCGCCGGCGCTCTCCCCTTCCAGTGGGGGATGCTCCGCCACCGCGCAACATTCCGTCGATGTGCATGTGGGTGTCCACGTACCTGCTCCGTGCAGTCGTTTCTGAGCTACGTCCTAAGGGGCCTGCCGCGAGGGTGATTCCCGCGAGCATGGCCAAAGTCAAAGCAACGATTCTGTACACCACAGAGCTCTCCTTCCAGTTTCCGAACCGACTTGGCTCCGATTCCATCGTTATCGGCACAAATAGCCCGGGGGCCACCCCGCCTAGAAAAAGGATCACCGATGGCGCAGCGTGCGATTCCCTTGTAGTCGATCGCAAAAGATTGTCGGGTAGTCGCTCGGCTCAGTCTCCCGGGTGGAGCGCAAGCTCGACCTCACGCGAAAGATCTTCTTTGGATGCCCGGGTCCGAGCGTCACGCGTCCTGGAAAACTCACGTTTCAGCCCGAACGCGCACGCACGCGCCGACAGGAGCGAAGGTCTGGCGTAGCACCATCCACCGTATATCCTTTCGCTCTCCACCGAGCTCCAAACGCACGCCGAGCTCGCGACGGAGTAGGAAAGACCCCAAACCTACCGGCAATCGCGAGAGCGAACGCCACGAGCGCAAAGTAGCTCATGAGCGCCGCAACCGCGAAAGTGTCAGAGAGGTCGTCATGCAGAATCTGACCCATCGTTCGGATGTCGCCAATCGGTTGCGCGGCATCGAGCTCGGAGACAATGACTCGGAGCTCGCGCGTCGAGGCGAGCGGTGTCTCCGGCTGCGCAAGACGAGCGCCATACCCCTCGAGGGTTGCTGGTTGAAAGGTAGGTACAGGTGGGTCTCGGGCGGCTGGTCCGCTTCCGGGTTCCGAAGGTCTCTGACGACGCCTATGACGGTCCACCATGTGTCGCCATTGTCGCTCAAGCGGAAAGGGGTGCCGACGGGGTCTTCGTCTGCAAATCTCTCAGAAAAGCGTCCACATGAGGCGATACGGCCGAGCGGGCCGAAATGTTACAGTAGCGATCTATGAAATATCGCAATGTCGCTCAAATCGTCAGCGCGCAGGAAGCGCTCGAGGGCGCGGGTGTGCGCATCCGCCGCACTATCGGGACCCCGCAGCTCGACTATCTCGATCCTTTCCTGCTTCTCGACGAGTTCAAGTCCACGGAGGGCGCCGATTACATCGCTGGCTTTCCCGATCACCCACACCGCGGGTTCGAGACCGTGACCTATATGCTCGCGGGCTCGATGCGGCACGAAGACCACAAGGGCAACCGTGGCGAGCTCGGGCCGGGAAGCGTTCAATGGATGACGGCGGGGCGCGGCATCGTGCATTCCGAGATGCCGATGCAAGAGGACGGTCTCATGTGGGGTTTTCAGCTTTGGGTGAACCTGCCCGCCGCTCACAAGATGACCGCCCCGCGCTATCAAGACATCCCTGCCGAGGCGATACCGACAGCGACGACCCAAGGCGGCGTCACGTTGCGCGTGGTCGCGGGCACGGTGGAAGGCACCAATGGTCCCGTCGAAGGGATTGCTACCTCGCCTCTTTACGTGGACGTCGCGGTTCCGAAGGACTCCGAATGCGTCATTCCTGTACCCCGCGAGCATAACGGCTTCGTCTATGTCTTCGACGGCGAAGGTGTTGTCGGGGAGAAGCTTCTAGCCGCCGGCCAACTCGGGGTCTTGTCCCGAGGCCAAAGTGAAGCGGTGCGTCTCGTGACCACGGCGCAGCCGATGCGTCTCTTACTCCTCGCCGCCAAGCCCCTCGACGAGCCCATGGCCCGCCAAGGTCCGTTCGTCATGAACACGCGCGAAGAGATCCATGAGGCCTTCGAAGACTACAAGCGCGGGACTTTTCTCGGCTGAGCCTCGTGTCCAATTACTCTCAATGGGAAAAGCTTCCGACCGAAGCGGTCCACGCCTTCAGCCGTAACCTGGACCGGGCGTCGGAGAGCTCGATCCTCGACGCGATGGCGAAGGAAGACCATGGTGCGGTCGAAGCGGTGCGCGGCGAAGCGGCACGGATTCGTAAGGGCGCTTCCAAATTGGCATCGGCGCTCTCCGCGGGGGGCCGCGTTTTCTACGTCGGCGCGGGTACGAGTGGTCGCCTCGGTGTGCTCGAAGCCGCCGAGTGCCCGCCGACCTTCGGCACCTCGCCGCGTGAGATCGACGCCATCATGGCGGGCGGAGACGAGGCGGTCTTCCATTCGAAAGAAGATGCCGAAGATGACGTGTCTGGGGGGCGAAAAGCATTACGCGCGCGGAGGCTGAGCAAGAAAGACGTCGTTGTCGGGATCTCGGCGAGCAGCGTGACGCCGTTCGTCGCGGGGGCTCTCCTTTATGCGAGAGAGCGCGCCGCCGCAACCGTACTCGTCACCTGCGGGCCGCGAAGGCGCGGCGTCGCCGACGTCGTGGTCGCGCCCGCCGTCGGACCGGAGCTTTTAGCGGGGTCCACACGGATGAAGGCCGGTACCGCGACGAAGCTGGTGCTCAATCAGATGACGCTTCTCGCCATGATCCGGCTCAACAAAGTGTACGGTCCCTACATGGTCGACGTGAAGACGACCTCCGCGAAGCTTCGCGATCGGGCGCTCCGGATGGTCGTCGCTCTCGCCGACGTCGATCGGGAACGTGCGGCGGCGCTAATGGCAGAAGCCGGCAACCACGTAAAGACCGCGGTGGTGATGGGCCGCCTCGACCTGTCGCGCAGCGAGGCGATGCGTCGCCTCGAAGAAGCGTCTTTCGATCTACGTCGCGTCTTGAAGTAGAACCCTCTAACTAACCAGTCGGAATCGTGGATTTTGTTCACGATTTAGAGCAAGAAAATCTCACCGCAGAGGCGCAGAGCACGCGGAGAAGAAAAGCTGTCCCCAGTCTCAGATTAACCGAGATCTCGAATTTTTCTCGGCGTCCTCCGGGCCTCTGCGGTTCAAACGCTTTCAGGTCTTACTAAGCAGCCTAGACCGCCGTGGACGAAACATGCTCGATGGCGAGCTGCACGGCGCCACGGGCGGGTTCCACGGCCAGGCGGTGTACGCTCACCCAGGGCGCGATCTTCTTTGCGAGCTTTTCGAAGTCTTGATGGATCACGGGGACAGCTTTCCACAGGCCGCCCGAGAGAACGAGACGGAAGTTTTCGCCGGCGAGCCCGAGGCGTCCGATGACCGACTCGACCGCGCGCGTGAACTCACGCACGGCGTCGTCGATGATCGTCTGCGCGGCTTCGTCCCCATGATCGGCGGCCTGTTGGACGAGAGGCGCGAGCGCAGCAATCTCCTCGCGCGCGAGCTCTTGATAGACCCGATGAACGAGAGATTCCGAGTCCGGGATCCTCAGCTGCTCGAGCACGGCCCCTTTGAGCAACGTCGGCTGTGCCCGGCCGTCATCGGCGCGGACGATGCTCTGAAGGGCGCGCAAGCCCATCCAGTATCCACTGCCTTCGTCGCCGAGAAGAGGCCCCCAACCGCCGGCCCGTGCAGATTCGCCCTTGCGATTCACGCCGTAGACCGCCGCCCCGGTGCCCACGATGAGCACGACGCCGAAGCGCTCCTTAGCGCCCGCCACGAGAGCAATGAGCGCGTCATGGGTAACGATGTTCTCTCGGGCGCGACCGAGCCGATTCAGAATGCGGCGCATCGCGCGGTGGTCTCGCTCGCGACCGGCGCCAGCTATCCCGAGGCAGAGAGCGTCCACCATGCCGCCATGGCCAGCGAGCACCCTCATCGTAAGATTCTCGAGTACGAACTCGATCTCGTCTTCGTCGTAGAGTTGGAAGTTCGCACCGGAGCCCCGCCCTTTAGCCAAGATGTTGCCGTTACCGTCCGCGAGGAGACACTCGGTTTTCGTGGCCCCGGCATCGATCCCCAACACGCGCATGGTTTGGGATCAAGACTAGAGAACAGGGACAAGTCTTGTCAAACAATAGAGATGCGCCCCAAAAAACTTGACAGCGGGTCTTTCTTGAGGTAGTTTACTTATCGGTCGGTAAGTAATACTAACGAGCTGATTCTGAACTACTTATCTTCCACATCCCCATGCAGAGGGAGATCGGCATGACGGAGCCACAAAGAGTAACGATTTTCGATACAACCCTGCGAGACGGCGAGCAATCGCCTGGCGCGAGCATGGATCTCGACGGTAAGCTCGCGATGGCGTACGCGCTGAGAGGGCTCGGCGTGGACATTCTCGAGGCAGGTTTTCCGATTGCTTCGAACGGGGACTTCGAAGCTGTTCGTGAAGTGGCGCGTCGAGTAGAAGGTCCTGTCATCGCGGGCCTCGCGCGTTGCAATAGCCTCGACATCGAGCGTGCCTGGGATGCGCTCAAGGACGCACCGCGGGCGCGGCTTCACGTGTTTCTCGCGACGAGTGCGATCCATCGAGAATACAAGCTCGCGATGGCCAAGGAAGAAATCGTGCGCCGCTCTGTCGAGAGCGTCTCGATGGCGCGCGAGCTTTGCGAAGATGTCGAGTTCTCGCCCGAGGACGCCGCTCGCACTGAGCCGGACTTTCTTGCGGAGGTCGTCGAGAAAGCCATCGAAGCGGGCGCGAGCACGGTCAACATTCCCGATACGGTCGGCTACGCCATGCCGTCGGAATTTGCGGAGCTCATCGGTTATTTGAAAAAGCACGTTAGAAACATCGACCAGGCCGTCATCAGTGTGCACTGCCACGATGATCTCGGGCTCGCTGTGGCGAACAGCCTCGCGGCGGTCGCCGCCGGAGCACGCCAAATCGAGTGCACCATTAACGGCATCGGAGAGCGTGCGGGGAACGCGTCGCTCGAGGAAGTCGTGATGGCGATGAAGACCCGTCGTGACTTCCACGGCATCGAGACCGGCATCGACACGACGCGCATCTATCCCACGAGCCAGCTTCTCTGCCAAGTGACAGGGCTCGTCGTGCAGCGCAACAAAGCCATTGTGGGGCAGAATGCGTTCGCGCATGAAGCTGGCATCCATCAGCACGGCGTGATAAAACATCGTTTGACCTACGAGATCATGAAACCCGAGGATATCGGTCTTGGCAACAATGCGCTCGTGCTGGGAAAGCATAGCGGCCGGCACGCGCTCAGGAAACGGGTCGAAGAGCTCGGTTATGAGCTCAGCGAAGAGCGGCTAGGAACATTGTTCGTCGAGTTCAAGGCTCTCGCCGACACGAAAAAAGAAGTCTTCGACGAAGATCTCGAGGCCCTCATGAGCGGCGCGGAAGCCGACAGCGTTGATATTTGGGAGCTCGTCGCCATGCATTTGAGCTCGGGCTCCGAGTCGGCCTCCACCGCGACAATTTGCTTGCGCGACCGCACTGGACGCACGGTGAAAGAAGCCGCGTGCGGGGACGGCCCTGTCGAAGCCATCTTCCGTGCGATGGGACGGGCGAGCGGTGCCGAGCTGTCCTTGACGGATTATCAGGTGCGCGGTCTGACGGGCGGTTTGGATGGACGGGGTGAGGTAAGCGTCGAGATCGAAGAGCTCGGAAACCGTCACCGCGGACGCGCTACCGGCGGCGACATCATGCGCGCGAGCGCCGATGCTTTTCTAAAAGTGATCAACCGTGTGTTGGCTGCTCGCGAGGAGCAAAAAGAGCTCGTCGACGTTTTCGGTCAATGACGGAGCTTCCGAGCGGAAAGCCGCTCACACTCTTCGAAAAGCTGTGGGAGCGGCACCTTGTCGCGCCGGCAACTACGGATCACCCGGCGGTCGTCTATATCGACCTCCACTTGATTCACGAAGTCACATCGCCTCAAGCCTTCGATGAGCTCAGAAGCCGGGGACTCGCTGTGCATCGGCCCGACCGCACTTTTGCGACCATGGACCATTCCATCCCGACGCTCTTCGATGGGGACGAGCCTCTTTTTGCCGACGAAAAGACGCGCAACCAAGTCGAGACGCTTCAAAGAAATTGCGACGAGTTCGGCATCACTCTCTACCCCATGGGTGATGCGCGTCAGGGCATCGTGCACGTGATCGGGCCGGAGCTCGGGCTCACCCGGCCTGGGCGCAGCATCGTTTGCGGGGATAGCCATACGAGCACGCATGGTGCGTTCGGCGCTTGGGCCTTCGGCATAGGGACGACGGAAGTCGGACATGTTTTGGCCACGCAGTGTTTGTTGCAGCGACAGCCGAAAATTCTCGAAGTGCGTATCGACGGCGCGCTCGCGCGGGGCGTGACCGCAAAGGACCTCATTCTCGCCGTCATCCGCGAGATCGGCGTCGACGGTGGCCTCGGGCATGTCATCGAATATACGGGCTCTTGCATCGCATCGCTCTCGATGGAGGAGCGGATGACGATTTGCAACATGTCGATCGAGGCGGGAGCGCGCGCCGGACTCATGGCGCCGGACGAGACGACGTTCTCCTATCTCGAGGGCCGCGAGTTCTCACCGAAAGGGAAGGCCTGGGACGAAGCCGTCGCGGATTGGCGTACGCTCCCGAGCGATCCGGGCGCGCGGTACGACAAGACGGTGGCGATCGATGCCTCGAAAGTCGAGCCCATGGTGACCTACGGCACCAACCCGGGCATGTCGATGGCCATCGAAGCGTCGATTCCCGACGATGCTGAGGAGCAGTCTCTCGCTTATATGAAAATGGAGCGGGGCGATGCGCTCCTAGGGAAGCCCGTCGACGTCGTCTTCATCGGAAGCTGTACGAATGGGCGCCTCGAAGACCTGCGTATGGCGGCCAACATTCTGAAGGGGCGTAAAGTTGCGGAGGGGGTGCGCGTTCTCGTCGTGCCAGGATCGCAAGAGGTCAAACGTCTCGCGATCGCCGAAGGGCTCGATCGCGTCTTTAGGGACGCAGGCGCCGAGTGGCGCGAGCCCGGCTGCTCGATGTGCCTGGCGATGAATGGGGACGGTGTCGCGGAAGGCCAGCTTGTCGTTAGCACGAGCAATCGTAACTTCGAAGGCCGGCAGGGCAAAGGCAGCCGAACGATCCTCGCGAGCCCGCTGACCGCTGCCGCCGCGGCCGTTTCCGGCACGATCGTGGACGCCCGAAAGCTCATGGACCAGGACTAGGGCATAGATCATGGAACCATTCAAGACATTCGAATCGAAGACCGTCGTCCTTCCTGTTGACAACGTCGACACCGACCAGATCATCCCTGCGCGGTTTCTTACGGTGACGACGCGAGGCGGAATGGGCAAAAACCTTTTTGCCGACTGGCGTCTCGATCCGGATTTCGTCTTGAACCAGCCCACATCCGCTGGCGCTTTGATCCTCGTTACCGGAGAAAACTTCGGGTGTGGCTCCTCGCGGGAGCACGCCGCTTGGGCTTTGGTCGATTACGGATTCCGTGCCGTAGTGAGCACGTCCATCGCCGACATCTTCAAGAACAACGCCGTCAAGAACAGGCTTCTGCCCGTCGAGGTCGACGCCAATACTCATCGAGAGCTCGTCCAAAGCCCGGGGGCCTCGGTTGTCATCGACCTCGAGAAGAAAACGCTTTCGCTTCCCGATGGCCGTGCTGCCAGCTTTCCGTTTGACGGCTTCGCGCAGCACTGCCTTCTCAATGGGATAGACCAACTCGATTTCCTGATGCAACGAGAAGATGCCATCCGAGCCTTCGAGGAATCCTCTCCCGCTGAGCCGGCTTGACACGGCTTGCCCCGTCCCGTTAGGGTGTGCCGCCAAGGCAGGAAAAGCGTTCTGTTTCTCACGATGTCGGGTCGTACGTCGAAGTAGTGCGGGAGGGGTTCGTTTGTCCGAGGTGTCGTAGAGCGGGCTGCGTTCGTTATCTCTCAGGGAAAGTCTTCGGAACGACTATCGGCACGTGCGTTCAGAAACGGAGGTTGTCGCCTCGTCGATCACGACCGAAGAGTCGCAGATCCAGTTCTCGGGCATTCGTCTCGCAAAGGACGCATGACCCCGCCCAACCGCTGTGCGTGGTGCGAGTCGGGGAACGAGCTCTACATCGCCTATCACGACGAAGAGTGGGGCGTGCCCGTTCACGATGACCGTAAGCATTTCGAGTTTCTCGTTCTCGAAGGCGCCCAAGCCGGACTCTCCTGGTCGACGATCCTGAACAAGCGCGAAGCCTATCGCAAGGCCTTTGCGGGGTTCGATCCGGTAAAGGTTGCTCGCTTCAGCGACAAGAAGATCGCGAAGCTGCTCGAAAATCCGGGCATCGTACGCAACCGACTCAAAGTGCACTCTGCAGTTAGGAACGCGCGAGCCTTTCTCACGATTCAGAAAGAGTTCGGAAGCTTCGATGCCTACGTGTGGCCTTTTGTCGGCGGCAGGCCGAAAGTGAACCGACGACGGAGTATGAAGGACATCCCGGCGAAGACGAAGCAGTCCGACGCGCTCAGCGCCGATCTCAAGAAACGCGGGTTCAACTTCGTGGGAAGCACCATTCTGTATGCCCACATGCAAGCCGTCGGCATGGTCAACGACCACGTAATCCGCTGCTTCCGCTACGACCCCTGCGCCCGTCTCGCGTGACGCATGCGCACAGTTCACGATAAGCCTCAGCTTTGATGAACGCGGCGCGGTAGCCGACGACGTTGCCCATGTGTGTCGTGGGATAGCCGTCACCCCGCTTGGGGTTTTAACCGTAGGCCATTTTCAGACCCAAGGCGCACCCTGAAATCTCACCACCAAAGAACCTTCAGTCGTTCGTTGTGCGGCTCATCCCATGCAAGGAACTTGACTTGCTCCGCGAAACTATCTCGGACAGAATGAGCCCCATGAGCGTTTGGATGCTACTTCTTTTTCTGGCGCCGCCCGAGACCCCGCAAGAGGTGTTGCGCGCGCGACTCGAGCACAAAATACGGACGATCGCCGATGGCGTGGACGGCGTCGTCGGCGTCACGATACAGGACCTGACGACGGCGGAGCGGTTCGCGTTGCGTGGGGACACGGTGTTCACTCAAGCGAGCGCCATCAAGCTGCCGGTGCTCGTCGAGCTCTTCCGGCAAGTGGAGCAAGGGCGGTACGGCCTCGACGACATCATCACTCTCGAGCGAGACGACATCGTGCCGGGAAGCGGCGTATTGCAGCGGCTCACGCCCGGAAGCGTCCAGCTGACGCTTCGCGACGTGGCGACCCTTATGGTTACGGTTAGCGATAACACGGCCACGAACATGATCATCGACCGCGTCGGCATGGAGAATGTCAACCAGACGATGGCCCGCCTCGGGCTTCCGCATACGAAGCTTCAGAGAAAAATGATGGATAGGGAGGCGTGGCTCGCGGACCGGGAGAACTTGTCGACCCCAAACGAACAGGCGCGTCTTCTGGAGCTCATTCACCGCGGCGACGTGCTGAGCGACGCCTCACGGAAAGAGCTCCTCCATATCCTCTCGATTCCGAAGCCGAGCCGCATACGGCCGCTCTTGCCTCGCGGGACGCGGGTTGCCCACAAGACCGGGACCGTAGCCGGTGTTGTCGTGGATGTCGGTATTGTTTATTTGGAGGGTCGGCCGTTTATCATTGCGGGAATGGCGAACTGGCTCGTTGATGGCGCCGAAGCGGAGCGCGCCCTAGAGCAGATCGCTTTAGCCGCCTATCAGTATTTTGATCGGCTGCAGCACTCGAACAGCTACGGGCACAAGAAATAGATCTAGGGCTCGAGCTTGAAACGCGCTTGTCTCTGGAGAGCGCGAGCAGTAGCCACGGAATGAGGGACGACCCTCGCCGTGTCATCCAGAAGATGGCCGCGGTCGCGAAAAAGACGGGCACGGGGTCGAGATGTGCCGAGTTCGCGACTTCTTTGAGCACGAGGTCGCCGCGAGAAGACCGAATTGCAGACTATAGAGGGCGAGCCACGGAGCGAAGCGGCTCGACTCCGGGTCGAGATGGAAGTAGCCCGCGTTCGTCGCGATGAAGAGGCCGAGCAGCACGCTCCCCGTCAAGGGACGCCGCTCCGTGGCCACGATGGGCTACACGGTCGCTCTTCGCATCTTGTGCTTCAGGCGCTTGATGTTGAGCCGAGCTCGCTTGAGCTGGGTAGCGTCATGTGCTTCGATCGCGGCGGCGCTTTTTTTCTTCAAGACGGCGATTTGGACTTTGATCTTCGCTTTGTCGAGCCCGACCACGTTGTGGTGCTCGTGGGCTTCGATGCCGAGCACATCACAGAGCAGCTTGACGAGATCCGGCTTGTGCAGGGACTTGTGGCCCTTTATTTTTTCGCCGTCCAGGCCGGCCGCGATCTCGCGCAGCTGCGCCACGCTTTTCTTGCTGAGGTCATCGAAAGTGTGTGCCATAGATTGTGTCCTCCAACCATATAAATCTAACCGATCTACCCCGCCGAGCGCGAGAGTTTCTAGTCTGCCTTCTGGCGCTCATCGTGACTTCCGCACGACCCACGTGGTCATGCAACGTTGGTTCTGGACGACCGTCGTCTTGAGTGGGTCGACCAGCGTGGCGCCGAGCCTTTCGGTCGCGTGCATCAAGAAAGGCTCGTCCACCAGGTAGCGCTCGGATCCATCGGGAAGCAAGAAACGCCGACCCTCGAGGCGCTTGAAACGCTCCTCTGGCATGCCGATCGTTGAGGCGAGGCGGCAGAAAAACAGACCGCTCGGTTTCAAGACCCGCCACGCATCCCGAAGCATGGCGTCGAACTGATCGTCGTTCAGAGCGAAGTGCAGCACCGCATTCAGGATGACGACATCGGCCGTCGCATCGTCGAAAGTCATCGCCTCGATTGGCTGCGCGCGGAAGTTGGATTCCGGGATCCCGGGCGCGAGCTCTCGCACCATGGCTCGGGTTGCGGCTATGGCGGACGGATCCCGGTCGACGGCGAAGATCTCGTAGCCCGCGCGGGCGAAGTAATGAAGGTTCCTGCCCGAGCCGCAGCCCGCATCGAGGATGCGCATTCCCGGCTGGATCCGACCGCGAAGAAGCTGGTCGAAGAGGTATATATCGATCGACGCGAACTCGGCGGCAAGTGCTTCGGGCGAGCTCATTTGTCGTCCTGACCGAGTGGTTCTCTCACGCTCCTAAGCACGGGATGGATTTTCCGTGCGAGAGTAACGAGGAAGGCGGCACTGCCGCAGTTGAGAGTCTGGAGTCGCCATGCCTCGGGTCGAGGCGAAACCGCGAGTTTTGGTCATGTCGAGAGATCCCACATCCCCGTAGTGTAACTCCACCTCCGGCTTCGATAGCCGTCGTTGAAGCTACGCTCGTGTCATCGGCCCCCCAAAGCCTCCCACGGCGCGTGCTTCCGCGCGGTGGGATAGAATATATGCATGGCTTCCGCGACAAGCGTTGATGACGCTCGGTTAGCGCAACTAAAGGCGCCGGGGACCAGCCTTGCCGAGCGCCCGCTCCCGATGTCCGTCGACGAGATGCACGCGCGCGGGTGGGAGCGCGCCGATGTCGTGTTCGTTACCGGCGACGCCTATATCGACCATCCGAGCTTCGCGATGGCCCTCCTCGGGCGGGTTCTCGAAGCGGCCGGCTTTCGCGTCGGCATCGTGTCGCAACCGGACTGGCGCTCGTGCGAAGACTGGCAACGGTTCGGCGCACCGCGCCTTTTTTATGCCATCAGCGCGGGCAACATGGATTCGATGATCAATCACTACACGGCGAATCGCAAAGTGCGGAACGATGATGCCTATTCGCCGGGCGGCTGCATCGGAAGGCGACCCGACCGCGCGACGCTGGCTTATTGCCAGCGGGCCCGTGAAGCGGCAAAGGGCGTTCCCGTCATTGCCGGAGGCGTCGAGGCATCTTTGAGGCGGCTGGGTCACTACGACTACTGGAGCGACAAAGTTCGCCGCTCGATCCTGCTCGATTGCAAAGCCGACCTGCTCGTCTACGGTATGGGCGAGGGCTCCATCGTCGAGATCGCGCAACGGCTTGATGCGGGAGAGACGGTCAAGGACCTCAGGGACATGCGAGGGGTCGCCTACGTATTAGGCGCCTCGGAGTCGCCGGTCGAGGACGCGCTCGAGCTGCCGAGCTTCGAGGAGATAAAGAGCGACAAGCGGGCCTTCGCCGAGGCTACGAAGATCATTCACAACGAGACCAACCCTTTCAACGCACGTCGTTTGGTGCAGCGGCACGATCGTCAGGCCGTGGTCTGCACCCCCCCTCCTTTGCCGATCTCGACCGGCGCGATGGATGCGATTTACGGCTTGCGGTACACGCGCAAGCCACATCCGAGCTACAAAGAGCCCATTCCCGCGTTCGAGATGATCCAGGACTCGGTCACCATCATGCGCGGCTGCTTCGGCGGCTGCACTTTTTGCTCCATCACCACCCATCAGGGCCGGATCATCCAGTCACGCAGCAAGAAATCGATCCTCGACGAAGTGCGCACCATGGCGCGCGACCCGAAATTCAAGGGGGTCGTCAGCGATGTCGGTGGGCCGACCGCGAACATGTATCGCATGCGGTGCACGCGGCCGGAAGTCGAAGCCATTTGCCGGCGCCAGTCCTGCGTGCACCCGACGATTTGCAAGCTGCTCGGCACCGACCACGAGCCGCTGATTCAGATCATGAATGAGGCGCGCGAGACCCCGGGTGTCAAGAAGGTTCTCGTAGCGAGCGGCATCCGGATGGATCTGGCGCGGCTGTCGCCGCGCTACATGAAGACGCTCACGCGCCATCATGTCGGCGGCCATCTCAAAGTGGCACCCGAGCATACCGACCCGGCGGTGCTCGGTTTGATGCGCAAACCGCGCAACGACGACTTCGAGAAGTTTGCGGAGGTATTCGAAAAAGAATCGAAGAAGGCTGGCAAGAAACAATACATCGTTCCCTATTTCATTGCTAGCCATCCGGGAAGCGATCTGAACGCGATGATCGACTTGGCGGTGTTCTTGAAGCGAAACGGCTACAAGCCGGACCAGGTGCAGGATTTCATCCCGGCTCCCTTCGACGTTGCCACGGCGATGTATTACACCGGCATGGATCCGTTTACGAAGAAGCCCGTCCACATCGCCAAGCATCTGCGCGATCGCAAGCTGCAGCGAGCGTTGATGCAGTTCTTCAAGCCCGAGAACTACTTCGAAGTTCGAAAAGCACTTCTCGAAGCCGGCCGCCGCGACTTGATCGGTCAGGGATGCGATGCGTTGATCCCTGAAAAGCCTCCCCGCGAAGCCCTCGAGCGCCGACGTATCGACGCGGGGCGGCGCTTCGCAGGGGACTACGTGCATAGTCCCGAGAGCGAAAAAAAGAAACGATCGCAGAAGCGATCTCGCCACGAGACCCAGCCTGGCTATCGGCCGAAGAGAAAGAGCACCAGCTAGGCTGAGCTATCGAATCATTTCAACCCAAGCTTCTCGCCGGCCGCTAACAGGCTGACTGCCTCGCGAAGACGTTTCTCTCTCGTCTCGACGCGCTTGGCCGAGTGGATCCAACCGACATAAGCCCGTCGATAGGACGGAGCCAACTGTTCGAAAAAGTGCCAAGCACGTGGATTGGCCTTTAGTGTCTTCACGATGTAGGACGGAATGGTCGACCTGGACAGTTTGGGGGCATCTCCGCTCTGATTTGTCGGCGGACGCTTCAATCCGGGTGGCGCCAATAGCCTGCGCGATTCGAGGCTTCTATATCGACGCCGATTTACGGTCGACCACTTGCTGTCTGCCTTTCGCGGGGTGAACTTCCGTGCGTAGCGGGCGGCATCCAGGCGCCTGATGATGCTGTCGATCCAGCCGAAACAAAGCGCTTCCTCCACGGCATCGTCATATTTGATGGACTTCACGTCCGTGTGGCGTTTGTGAAACACGAGCCAGATCTCAGACACGGAGTCGTGGTGCTTTTTTAGCCACTTCCGGAAGTCTCGGCGGTTCCGCACATCGAGCATGTCCAGCGCGAGTGGCTTCGCCGGCATCGGTGTTCAGGCTGAGGTGCGGTTTTTTTCGAGGCGCGCGTCGACCAGGGTCACAACCTCGTCGAGCGCCTCGCACTCCATTCCCTGTTGACGAGCGATGCGACGCACGAGGCAGTCGACGCGCTCGATGTACTTCGCGCCTCCGAAAAGAGCGCGAGCCGCCGAGGACGGCTTGCTGAGGCCCTGAGCGGCTTTGGCGTATTTCTCGAACGGGACCAAGTCGGCATCGCTGGCGCCGAGGCGAAGGCATAATTGCCGGACCCAGTCATAGATTTCGGCGGAGGTTTCGACGTCGCCGTGGACCGCGTCTTTGATGGAGATCATCTCGTCGCGCTGAACGCACCGGTAATTGCCGGTGATCAACATCAGCCATTTCGCGAGGGGCACGAACACGGAGTCGTGTATCCTCAGCTTCACGGGCAGCTCGATGGCGCCGGTGCCGGTGGCGGTGCCATCAGTGGGATCGAAACGGATGGCGTTGATGTCGGCTTCCAGGTTTCGCAGCATCGCGGTGTGCTCATCGGATTCGAAGCGCGCCGTTTTGAAGTTTGTCGGAAGGCCGACTTGAAGGACGTTCTTTGCTTCACCTTGCGGGCGAAAGGCTTGAGGGTCGGGGCTCGCAAGCGTGATCGCACCCGGCTCGAAGCCTTCCCAGACGCTGGGATCCGTGTAGCACTCGGTCAGCGTCTCGGTTGTGAGGCCAGGAATCCGGTCGAGATAGGGAAGGGGCGGCATGTTCATGATCGCCACCGACGGCGTACGCGTAGCCGCGAGCCGCCCCATCAGCTCGCGAACGCCGTCCGAGCCGTATTGCGGCTCCTGCATGGCCAGTACGACCAGATCGAACTTTCCGGGGTCGACGGAGTCGGGAGCGCTTGCGCAGAGCGTACCCTCGAGTCCTTTGGACGCGACCTCGACAGGTGCTTCGCGCCCACGGATCGGAAGGCGTACCATCGTTCCTTCGCGGTTGATGAGCTCCGCTGTCGGTGGGGTACAGACGAGCGTCACCGAATGTCCAGCTAATAGCAACTTGGTACTGAACAGGGAGCCGTAGGAGGCTCCCAGAATGAGAACGTCATATTTGGGATTCACGACCGCTCCTGTCAGATAGCGCCTTGCTCGCGGGCTTCCTTGATCTCGTCGTCGTCCAGGCCGAGCACCGTCTTGAGCACTTCCTCCGTGTGCTCACCGAGAAGCGGTGAGCGCACGACGTCAGAAGGTGAAGCCGAGAGCTTGATCGGGTTGCCGACGGTCAAGTATTTGCCGCGCTCCGGATGATCGACCTCCACGATGGTTCCGGTCGCGCGGAGCGATGGCTCTTCGGCGATCTCCTTCATCGACAGGATCGGGCCGCAAGGCACGTTCAACGGGTTGAGGATATTCATGACCTCGAGTTTGTCCTTGGTCATCGTCCATTTCTCGATTTCATCGAACATCGTGTCGAGCTTTCCGAGCCTGGCTTTGGGCGTGTTCCACTCCGGATCCTCGAGCCAGTCCTCGTGGCCGATCACCTTGGCCAGTTCCGCGAAAGAGGCTGCCTGCGTGATGACGTAAGCGTAAGCGTCTGGATCGGTCTCCCATCCCTTGCATTTGACGATCCAGCCGGGCTGGCCGCCACCGGAGGCATTGCCGGCGCGCGGCACGGCATCGCCAAACGTGCCGTTGGGATATTGGGGAAACTCCGTCAGTGGTCCGTGGGCGAGACGCTGCTGGTCGCGGAGCTTCACCCGGCAAAGATTGAGCACCGCGTCCTGCATGGCGCACACGACCCTCTGGCCTTTGCCGCTCTTCTCCCGGTGTAGCAGCGCTGCCAGAATGCCAGCGACGAGGTGTATTCCGGTGCCGGAATCGCCGATCTGAGCGCCCGTCACCATCGGGAAGCCATCGATCTCGCCCGTCGTCGACGCCGCCCCGCCAGTGCACTGCGCGATGTTCTCGTAAACCTTGCAGTCTTCGTAAGGGCCAGGGCCGAATCCCTTGACCGAGGCGTAGATGATACGCGGGTTGATTTCCTGGATCTTCTCCCACGGAAAGCCCATGCGATCGATGGCGCCCGGTGCGAAATTCTCCGCCAGCACGTCACATTCTTCGATGAGCCTCGTGAAGATCTTCTTACCCGCTTCGATCTTCGGATTCAGGGTAACGCTCCGTTTGTTGTGGTTCAGCATCGTGAAATAAAGGCTATCGACCTCGGGGATGTCACGCAGCTGGCCGCGGGTCGCATCGCCTTTGCCTGGCCGTTCCACCTTGATGACATCGGCGCCGAGCCACGCCAGGATCTGTGTGCCTGTCGGTCCCGATTGTACGTGGGTCATATCAAGGATGCGAACACCCTCTAGAGCCTTTCCCATAATCGTTCTCTCCTATCGTTCCACTGGTGTTTGACAGCTCGTAAGGATAGGTAATCTCACGGGTATCAAGCAAGCGGGGTTTTACCCCAACGTGTCGCTGGGCTACGATGCGCACACCTTTTCCATGAAAGCTTCCAACCGAACCGTTCTCGTCTTTGCCGCCGTCGCCATTCTGCTCGTCCTCGCTCCTCTTTTTCTGCGGCTTCCTCTTATCGAGACGCGTGGCTACAACCCTGACGAGCTCGAGCATCTGCACTGGTCGTGGTGTGTTTGGCGAGGCCTCGTTCCTTACGTGGACTACTTCGACCATCACACGCCCTGGTTTCATTTTTTTCTTGCTCAGTTTTTCGATTTCTACGACGTCGAGCGGCTTCCCGAGGATGCGCTCGGCTTTACATTCATGGCTCGGCGCTTCATGTGGATCGCGGCGGGCGCGATGCTGGGTCTCACCTTCCTTCTCGGACGATCCTGGCGCGACGCGCGGACCGGTCTCGTCGCGGCCTTGCTTCTCGGCAACACGGCATTTTTTCTCGCGAAGAGCTTCGAGATCCGGCCCGACGTCCCCGCTGCCGCGCTCCTTCTTTTGTCGGTGTGGCTGGCGCTGCTCGGCGCGCGACGCGCCGTTGCCACTGAGACTGAGACTGGGACTGACCCGGGGGGCCGCGCACGGTTGCTCGTGTCGGGCCTCGCGCTCGGCGCCGCCGTGATGCTCACGCAGAAAGTCGTTTTCGTCGGGCCGGGCTATGCGGCCATTGTGTTTTGGCTTCTTCTCGATCGACGCCTCGAGCTCCCGCGCGCGACACGCTTCGGCTACGCCTTGGTGCTTTCCGTCGGCTTCGCACTTCCGGTCGCCGGGACGCTCGGCTATTTCGCGTTTCACGGTGCGGCTTGGGCGTTCATCGATTCCAACTTCATCGTGAACACGCGCTGGCCCGGTCTGCCGGCGGGACCCTTTCTCGTCGAGCTCGCACGGCAGGACCCGTTCTTCGTCCTGTTTGCGGTGGCCGGGTTTCTTCTCGAGGCGAAGCGCGCTCTCACGCGGAAAGCCGTTCTTCGCGGGGAGCCCGTCGTCACCTTCACGACGCTCTCGGTCACGGTCTCCTTGGCCTTCCATCCGGCGATGTCTTATCACCATTTTCTTCTGGTTCTTCCTCTGGCCTCGCTCTATGGCGCCCGTGGCCTCCTTCGAGTCGTCGAGACCGTCACGAACCGCGTCCGCGGCAAGGCGCTCCTGGCGACCGCGACACTGGCTTCGGGGGCGCTCGGCGCCTATGCGCTCTCGCGCCTAGGGCCACCCGAGCTCATCTTGCCTGGTTTTGCGCCGTTCGTGATCGGCGGGTTGACGCTGGCCCTCGGTGTTTGCCTCTGGCGCGGCTCACGAGAAGCCGCTCTCACCATCATCGTCGTTCTTCTGAGCGCCTATCCGCTCACGCGCCTTCGTAACACGTTCGATCGTGGCAACTGGGGAACGACTCAGGCGATCGAATATGTGCTGCGGAACAGCGCGCCTTGGGAGACGACGTTCGACGGTTTCACCGGGCTCGGCATGTTCCGGCCTCAAGCTTTCTTTCATCACTTCCAGCATCCGCACGCGTTCATGCTTCAGTCGAAGGAAGAGCACGAGGAGATGTACGAGGCCCTTCGCAGTGGACGTGCGATGCCCAAGTTCATCTTCTGGAGCCACTATTTGCGCGATGCCGTTACCCCCGAGATCGCCGCGTTTCTCGAAGAGCACTATGTCCCTACGGGGCTCGAGCCCATCTGGGTACGCCCGTTCGATAACGGCGCGGGCTGGTGGTCGGACGAGAAGACGCGCTATATCGGCTGGGTGCCAGACCAAGACGAGGCGCCGCACGTTCTGTTCGATGACGGGTGGCGCCCTCCGAGCGAAGAGTTCGGCTTGCCGATCCGCCGGACGCGAACACGCCGTTCGACGCTCACGGTGCCCATTCGCTATCCACGGGACTTCACCGTGACGATCCGCGCTCATGCGGACCCTGAATCCGTGCCGTTCGGAGTGGAGCTCGTGGTGAATGGAAGATCAGCCGGCCTCGTCGACGCTGTACCTCGGTGGCAGGACTACGCGTTTCCAGTCACAGTGCATCAACTGCGTCCCGGTTTCAACGAGCTCGAGCTGCGTTTCAATCTCAGCGCCGAGAACGACGATCCGTCCAAGCGGTTGGAGCTCGCGGTCCATTCTCTGAAGCTTACCGCGACCGCGCGAGAGGAAGCGCCGTGAGCGTCGAGCGCTCGCCCGACGCCGAGACGGCGGCAGCATTTGCAGGTTCTTGGAATCGGCAGCGCGAGGGGTCCGTCTATACGCGCGAGCAGTTTCTGGACTGGTTTACGCCGCTCGAGCCGGAGGCTTTCTCGGGGAAGACGGTTCTCGAGCTGGGGTTCGGCAACGGCTCGCTTCTCTACCACATGGCAGCGTGCCAGCCAGCGCGTTTATCCGGCGTCGAGCTCGGAGACACGTTCGAGCGAACGAAAGCCAATCTCGGCGAGGCGCTCGCGAGCGAGCTCGATCTCCACCAAGCCGACCTCACGAAAGTCGATCTCGGGCCCTACGATTTTGTCTACTGCATCGGCGTGCTCCATCATCTGAAAGAGCCTGTGGAAGGATTTCGAGCGGTGCTTCGGCACACCCGCGCTCGCGGCCGGTTCCATTGCTGGGTCTATGCGCGCGAGGGAAACGCCGTCATCCGCTACCTCGTCGATCCGCTGCGCCGGGTGACGTCGCGGCTCCCTTGGTGGCTGACAAAATGGGCCGTCGCCCTACCGGCTGCGGCCAAGTACTTTCTTTACGCGAAACTCCTTCGTGCTCTCGCCGCGGTCTTTGGTGAGTCGCTCATAGGCCGTTTGCCTCTCGGAGCTTACAGCCTCTGGATCGCGAAGCGGGGATTCTCGTTCTTCCACCACGTCGCTTTCGATCAGCTCGTGACGCCGACGACGCACTATATCGACCGGGCGACGGTCGAGCGCTGGCTCGAGGATCCGGCTGTGGATCCGGACTCGCGCTACGTCGTCTTTCGGAATGGGAACTCGTGGAAGTTCGGCGGCCGCACGAGGAGCTGAGATTCTTCACCTCGGTGCTTTTGACCCGCTCGTGTTGAGCGAAATCGTTTTTCCCGGCCGGGTTGTGGTGCGTTCCCGATCGTCTTAGACGTAGAGCAAAGATCAGCTCATGTAGCGTTCGTACCAGAGCTCGAAGACGAGAAGCGTCCAAAGCTGCTTGCGGTTGTCGTGCGTTCCTTCGGCGTGCTGCGCGAGAAGCTTCTGCACGTAGTCCGGATTAAAGAAACCTTCGCGCTTCAGCTTGGCCGGCGCGAACTGATCCTGGACGAGCTCTTTCAAGTCAGTGTTGAGCCAATAGGCGACCGGCGCGTTGAATCCCTTCTTCTTGCGCGTAAGCACTTCGTTGGGAAGGATGCCTTCCATGGCTTTCTTGAGGATGAACTTCGACGACTTCGATGTCACGCCGTGCAATTTGAGCTCGCGAGGCACTTCGGCCACCCATTCGGCGAGGCTATGGTTTAGTAGCGGCACGCGCACCTCGAGCGAGTTGGCCATGCTGGCGCGGTCGACTTTTGTCAGGATATCGCCCTCGAGATAGAGCTTGGTGTCCATGTACAGGATCTGGTTGAAGGTCTGGGCGGCGTCGCATCTCCGCTGGTGCTCGTAGGCGACCTCGTAAGTATCGACTTCCTCTTGCACGAGCTCGGGGACGAGGAGATCTGCTTTCTGCTCGGGCGTGAACGAGCCGAGCCATCGATGGTGCCGGCTCGCGACCGGAACGCCTCGGCCGGAAATGAAACGACGCGCCTTGAAGTCCAAGCTGATGTTGTCTTTCGAAACGGGAAGGGCGTCAATCAAACGCGGCACGACGCTCGCGCGCATGAAAAACGGGACCCAGCGCTCGTAATATTCGATGAGTCGGTGGGCTTGGAGCGTTGGGTAACCGGCGAACATCTCGTCGCCGCCGTCACCGCCGAGCGCGACCTTGACCGTTTCTCGCGTGAATCGGGACAGAAAATAAGTCGGCACGATCGAGGAATCGCCGAAGGGCTCGTCGAGAAAATCCATGAGCTTCGGCACGAGGTCGAGCATCATGCTAGACGTGACGGTGAGCTCGTGGTGCTCCGTGCCGATCTTGTCAGCTACCATCCGGGCGTAGCGCGACTCGTCGAACGACTTCTCTTCGAAGGCGATGGAGAAGCTCTTGACGGCGCCCGGTTTTATCTGCGCCATCATCGCGGCTACGGCGCTCGAGTCGATACCGCCGCTCAAGAGGACGCCAACCGGGACGTCGCTCAGCATTTCTTTTTCGACGGCTTGTTTGAGCTTTACGAGCAGCTGGTCTTTGAAATCGCGCCAGCTCACCGGGGGCCGTCGCTCGCTCTTCGCTAGGCTCATGTCCCAGTAGCGCTTCACGTCGACGCCGGAGTCGTCGGCTACGAGCACGTGGCCTGGTTCTAGACGGTGAATGCCTTTGAAGATGGTCCGCGGAGAGGGCACGTATTCAAAGGAGAGATATTCGTTGAACGCGACGAAATCGATCCGGCGCTCCACCGCGGGGTGCTTCAGAATGGATTTGAGCTCCGAGGCGAAAACGAGCGCTTTGTCGACGAGCGTGTAATAGAGCGGCTTGATGCCGAAGCGGTCTCGCGCGACGAACAGCCTGCGCCGAGGACGGTCCCAGATGGCGAAAGCGAACATTCCGTTGAGATATTTGACGCATTCGTCGCCGAATTCTTCATAGGCATGGACGACGGTCTCGGTGTCCGTACGCGTGTAGAAGCGGTGACCCAGCTTCTCCAGAAGTGCTTGGAGCTGGCGGCAGTTGTAGATTTCTCCGTTGAAAACGATCCAGATGGAGGAATCCTCGTTGTGGATGGGCTGGTGGCCGCCTTCCACGTCGATGATCGAGAGACGTCGCACAGCGAGTCCGACGCCGCGATCGAAGAACGTGCCGTCGTCATCGGGGCCGCGATGGGTAAGGGCTCGATTCATCTCTTCGATGAGAGACAGGTCGGGCTTCGTTTCCGCTTCTCGGTCAAAAACCCCGCAAATTCCACACATCTTCTGTTCAATGCCCGCAAAGTGTTAGTGTTACATCTGGCGTGAGCGGCCAAGCATACCTCACGAGGTTGAACGCGGGAAGATGGGGCGACGTTGTCGTCACACTCGTCGTGCTGACTTTGACGGTGTTTCTCACCGGAAGGGGGCGCTCCGGCGAGAACGCGATTCTTTTTCAGCTCGGCCCGAACGACGCGTCCTACATTTCGGGTTTTGCACCCCATTATGAGATCACCGATGGGGTCTCCGCGTCCCGCTGGACGAGCTACGAGGCTTCGATCGAGCTTCCTGTCTCTGTCGAAGGAGGGCCGCTCGAGATTTCCTACCGTTTTTGGCGCGTGTTTCCAGAAACCGCACTCTCCGAAGTCTATCTCGACGACCAGCTCATCGATAGGTTCGAAAGCCGGGGCGGCCAGACGCGCCTCAGGCATGTGACGCTCGCCGCGGTCTCGGAATCGCCGGTCTCGATCCACTTCAAAGTGGACTCTCACGAGCGCCAGAATCTCGGCCTGAGGCTCGACTGGGTGTCTCTCGAGACCGGAGAGCGCGCGCGGATCCGAGCGCGTGGTTGGGCCCTTTGGCTTCCGGGGATTCTCGCGACGTTTCTCTTCGTTCTCTTTCGTGCCGCTGGCTTCGAGCGACTGCTCGCGATCGTTCTCGTGCTTCCCTGGGTCGTAACGACAGCTATCTGGGCGCGTCTCGATCCTTTCAGCTTTGCCGTCGTCATCCAGAAGATCGCCGCTGCCGCCATCGTGTTGTCGTTGTTCGCGGCTTGGTGGTTACGGAAGCGAGAGTCTGGCCGGTGGGTTCTCGCGATTTTTGTGCTCGGGTTCTTGCTTAAGGGCGCGGGCCTTTTCCATCCGGCCACCTTCTACCCGGACGTGGCCAACATGCGCCGCTACGTGGACATCTATCCGGAAATGACGGGAACCATAGCGGAGCGCGGGGTTGCCACGCAGGAGCGGACGGGTGTTGGCTATCCGCGCACCGTCGGCGGCAAGGACTACGCCTTTCCTTATTCACCGCTTTATTTTTTTCCTTTCACGTTCCTGCCAACGCCAGGCGCTGTCGAAGACGGCGTACGCCTGTTCGGTCTCGCCGCCGCGTCGCTCCAGATTCTTGCCGTTTTTTGGCTCGCGACAACGCTTTTCGATGCGCGCGTCGCGATCACCGCGGCGTTCCTCTCGGCCTTCTTGCCGCCTTTGTTCAGTCGACTCGTCCTCGCGCTGCACGCGACCTTGGTTGGGCACTTTCTCGACCTCGTTGTGATGTCGGCCGTGCTCCTTCTTTCCTTGAGACCAGAGAGCTCGAAACGCTTCGCCGCCGTGGGCGGCGCCACGTTTGTAAGCTTTCTCGAATATACATCGAGCTATTTCAGCCTCACGGCTTTTATGGGCATCTTTGCGCTTTTCGACAGGCGGCTCACCTTTCGCTTGCTCGGCGTGCTTCTCATGACGGGCACCGTCACCATCCTCGGCCTCTATTGGCCATTCGTTTGGGCGTTCGCGACAGAGATGCTCCCCGCGATGATGGCTGGTAGCGCGGAAGTCAGCGCATCGGGACCGGCACCGTCGCCACTCGCGGCGCTGTCACGTATCCCATTGTTTTACGGCTATCTGTACCCCGCACTCGCTCTTCTCGGACTCGCCCTTGCGCGGCAGCGCGCGACGACGGTGGGATATCGCTTCCTCGTCGTTTACGGACTCGCTTTCGTTTTGCTGCTCAGCTTGAGGGCGTTTGGCGGAGGAGCGTTCAAGGACCTGAAGGAGATCACCTTCGTCGGGCCCCTCATTGCGATGCTTTCGGGGCTCACTCTGGCCGAGCTCTCCCGTCGCGGCCGCGCCGGTCTCATCGCGGCGCTGGCGTTGAGTGCAAGCCTCGCCGTCTTCGGTGTGAACAAGTACAGAAGTTACTTGGAAACCTACGCTTCACCTCTGATGGTGCCTGATCGCTCCGGCGAACCGTGATTGCAAGCGATCGGCCCCCCACGAGGCGGATCTTCGTGCGGATCAGAACGCTTCAGTCTAGAGGCTAGAGCCTGGGCGCACTCCGCTTGCAACAGCGTGAAGAGCTCGTCCATGCGGGCGAGACGGGTGCGAAAAGTGACGGGGTTGACGCGAAAACACCACTGGCCTTTGAGTACGGTCGTCGAGATCCAGAACCGTCCCGCGGACTCGATGTGCGTCGCGACATGTTTGTGGAGGTGCTTCATGACCTTTTCGGCGAGCCGGCTCGATGCTCTCTCGTAGCGCAGGCAGATCGCCGACATGCGTGGACGAAACCTGGGCTTGAAGTCCTCGCTCGCCTCGGCAAGCGAGTAGAAGTGCTCCGCCTGTGCCACGTTCGCCGACGGCCTTCGTCCCGTAACGCTTCTAGCTCATCCAGACTTCTACGCCCACGAGATAGTCGGTGAGTAGATCAACGACCTCGTGTTCGAGGCGTTGCAGCTCCTCGGGGTCCGGTGGTGTCATGAAATTACGGTGCTCGACGAGATCAAGTGCAGTCGTTCCAGACGAGCTTGCCGCGTCCCTGGTTTTTTGCGGCGTAGAGGCTATCGTCGGCCCGTTTCATGAGCCGCTCTGCACCGTCGCCCGCGACGAATATCGTTCCGCCCATGCTAGCGCTGGGCTCGATACAGATGTCGTCTGAGCAGACGAGCGAGAGGTCTGAGAGGGAGCGGTGGATCTCGGCCGCCCGAAACGCGGCCTCGTCGCCAGCCACTTCGGGCAGGAGCACTACGAACTCGTCGCCACCGACGCGGCAAGGGAGGTCCGTGCGGCGCACGTTGTTGCCCAAGTGAGATCCTACGAGCGCCAGTAGCCTGTCGCCTACGCTGTGGCCGTGCGCATCGTTCACGGCCTTGAAATGATCGAGGTCGATGACGAGCGCGGCCAGCCCGGTATTTGTCTCACGCGCCCTTTCGACGAACTTGGCGAGCTGGTCGTTCAGACAACGACGGTTGTAAAGGCCAGTGAGCTCGTCGGTATGCGCGAGCACGTGCGTTGCGTCTCGCTCCTCGCGCGTACGCCTGAGGTAGTCGATAGCGCGTATGAGCTCTTCGTCGCGCGATCTCACGTCACCGGCGAGAGCCTGCTCCGAGGCGACGAGATAGGCACAGGTCTCCTGCAGAAGCGAACATAACAGTTGCGGATGCTCCTGCTTCAGACGCGTCGTTGTCGCGGACCCGACCTCCTTGAGGCGACACGGCGTACGTGCCGTGGCGGTTGCCGTCCGATGGCTTCCGCGAGCCAGGAGCGAAATTTCGCCGAAGAATTGCCGGGAACGCAGGTTCTTTGGCTCCTTGCCTTCCGGAAATGAAGCTCGATTACGCCCTCGTCGATGACGTACATGCTGTCGCCGAGGTCGCCCTCGCGAAAGAGTACTTCGCCCACTTCGAGGTCGATGATCCGTGCGCCCTCGGTCAAAATGCTTCGCTCGCGGGCATCGAGGACGGCGATAGGCTCCGGCGTTCGTCGGTTCGTAGGCAAGTTCTGTAGTGTTCCTAACTCAGGTCTATCTCCTAATCTTACCGGATGCGCTCGTAGACTGCGTGGGAGACGGTCTCGTTACCGCCCTCGTCGACGTTACGGTACTCGTTCTCGATAGTGTTCCCGTCCTCCGAGAGCACGTTGATGATCACGTTTACGCGGTCGCCCGTCTTGTTCATGATTTTGTTGGTCCGTTCATCGACGATCTCGACGGCGGATAGCTCCGTTCTCGAGTCACCGGTAACCGGCTGGTACTTGCCATCGAAGAACGTCACATAGCCCCACGTTCTCTTCTCGCCCTTGGCGTTCGTGGCCTCGATCGTGATGCGCATGCCGCCCTCGCCATAGGGCTCGTAGGTCATGATGTTGAGATAGGGCGCCGGCCGATCCGACTTGAGCTTCCACTTGCCGAATCGCGGGTTCAGGCTCTCTTGCGCGGCCGTGGCGGTCATCGTCGCGGCGACAACAGCTCCGACCATCCATAGAAGGTTTGTCTTTCGCATTTATCTAGACTCCTATTGTTTCGAGAATCACTTCGTTCGATAGGTCTTCGAGTAGCCGTTGCGACTATTGGTCACGGTGTAGGTGCCATCCTCGTGCAGCCTCGCGTGGATCCAGTGGGCCTCGCAGGCTTCATCGTCAGTGAGATTGGCGATCCGTTCCTCGTCGGTATTGTGCTCGCGGTCGTTCTCCACCGCGAGATGCAATTGCCCCTTCCACATCGATCCAGTAGATGTCGACCTTGTCGGCGGCCGCCGCAAGCCCCGGAACAATGAGCGCAAACAGGAAAAACTTCTTCATGGCAATGGCTCCTTGACGGCAAGTCTATGCCACCAGGCTCGTTGGTGCGAGTGCCGCTCGGAAAACAAACAATCCTGTGGGATAGCCCTTTTTCAGCGTGACGGAGCGGCCGCGGTCGGCGTGTGTGCGTAGACCATCGACGAGACGTCGCGAAAAAATCCGAGCTCGCGGAGGAGCGTTTCGTGGGGTCCCTTCGCCGCGGCATTGTCGTCGATGGTGTCGATCCGCAGCCGCCGCGGACGGCCGCGTGGAAGATGGGTGATGGCGCGAAAGGCGGCTCGCGCCATCTCAGGCTCGTCGAGCTCCCCGAAGGTCAGAAGCGTGCGGCCTCCCTTCTCCATATACAGAACGAGACTACCTTTATAAAGGACCACCCAAGCCCCGGGAACACGACGGGGGCGTGCCCTCGTTCCGCTCATCGGCTGAGGCCAGGGAAGGATCGAGCCATAGGGGTTCGCGGGATCGACGGCGAGATAAGCCCGCATTTCGTCGTCCGGACGGCCCGGCTCCGGGCGCAGAGCATCGCGTACGGCGCGTAGTCGCTCGACAGCTCCTGGGAGCGCGAATTGGGAGCCAGAGAGGTCTTCGACGAAGTATCCGCGCCGCAGGCGCCCGCGCTCCTCCATTTCTCGCAATAGCGGATAGAGCATCTTGTATCCGCCGGGCAAGTCCTCGAAAAGGGCGGCGCTTCGACTCACGATGCCGTAGCGCTCGAGTAGCATCGTGATGCGTGCGTGCGCGCGCTCCGTATCGCTCACATTTGGATCGACAAGGCTTTCGACCAGCGACCATCGACCCCCGGAATAGCTCACCTTTGGCGGGCGCCGGCGCCTGCTTTTCTTCCCGAGGTTTCGGAGCGGGAAGAACGTGTCATTGGTGATTTGGCCCGCCCAGAGAAGACTCTGCAAGGCCGTTTCGATCTCGCGGACGCCCTCGCGCGTTGCCGCCGCAAACTCGAGCGTGAACGAGGCGCCACGCTCGCCGAGCTGTCTCAAGATGTTGGCTTCGAGCTCCGACTGCGGCTCGTAGAGCGCTGGCGCGGGCAAGAGGATCGATGCTCGTTCGCGTCGATACAGAGCGACGCGGCCGTCGGAGGTGCCGAGAGCGCCCACACCGACCCAGACGATGGAGCCTGCGGCGGACAGCATGTCGAGCATTTCCGGTCGGAAGTCCTGAACGCGCCCTGGGAGGATCACTTCCAGAAGCGACGACCAAGGCAGAGGAAGCCCTTCGAGCTGCGCAAGTGCTTCCTCGAGCTTTGCCGTACCGCGTGCGCCGCCTTTTACGCCGTGCCATTCGGGCAGAAAGCGACCCAGTACGCTGGCATCGACGGGAGCGACTTCTTTTCGAAGTTTCGCGAGCGTGCGACGTTTGAGACTTCGAAGCACCTCCGGGTCACACCACTCGGGACGCACTCCGAAAGGACGGATCTCGCCACGCACGAGCTGCCCTGCGGATTCGAGCTGAGCCAAGACCGTCTCTACCTGTGACAGAAGAAGACCAAAGCGCACGGCCGGCGCTTCGGGAAGAAACGGGCCGTGGCTTTTCGCGTAGCGCCTCATCAAGCTCTCGAGGGGCGCATCGACACGCTCGAGCAGATTTAGCGGTAGGCCCGGTGGCGGCACGACGCCGAGCCCATCGCGATAGCGGGCTACATCCGTGACAGCGATGTAGCGTTTCTCCCCGGCCAACGGGACCAAGACCGCGCGTCGTTCCTCCTCGAGCTTTCGCAGCCAGGGGCTGGGATCGTCCGTCGACCGTTTGCGAATCTCCGCTTCCGACAAATCACCCACGCGCCGTAGTAAGTCCTCCACCTCGTCGGTGCTCCGCGCTTTGAAGCCGTCGGCGAGGCGCGCGAGCTCGGCCTCGATCTCCTCGAGTACTTCTGCGTCGATGAGCTCACGCAGCTCGGCTTGACCCAGGAGCTCGCGCAGAAGGTTGCGGTCGAGCGTGAGCGCTTGCGCTTTGCGCTCCGCAAGCGGTGAGTCTCGCTCGTAGAGGTAATTTGCCACGTAAGCGAAGGTGAGCGAGCGCGCAAAGGGCGAGGCGGACGCCGTCTCCACATCGTGGACGTGGATCTCGCGCCGCTGAACGCCCCCGAGGACCGCCTGAAGCGCGGGGAGATCGAAGACGTCTTTCAAACATTGCCGATAGGTCTCGAGCACGATCGGAAAGGATGGGTAGCGGGTGACGTTTGCGAGAAGGTTCTTGGCCTTGAGCCGCTGCAGCCAAAGCGGTGTCCGACGGTCGGGACCGCGGCGAGGAAGAAGAAGCGCGCGCGCGGCATTCTCGCGGAAGTGGTTTGCGAAAAGAGCCGATCCGCCGAGCTCCTCGACGACGCGATCCTCGACTTCTTCCGGATCGGGGAAGAGCAGCTCGAGATCGGGAAGCTCCTCTATGTCGGCGAAGCGCAGCACGATCCCGTCATCGGTGTACATCGTCTCCACTTCGTACCCGGCCAAAGCAGAGAGAGCGTTCTGGATCGCGAGTGCCCACGGAGCGTGGACGCGCGAGCCGAACGGGGTCAGGATGCAGACGCGCCAATCGCCGAGCTCGTCGCGGAACCGCTCGATCGTGATATCGCGATCCGTCGGCAGCGTATCGGTATGCTCTTTTTGCTCTTCGACGTAGCGCACCAGGTTCTCGGCGGCGAAAGCGTCGAGAGGCGTCGTGTCTTCGAGCCACTTTTGCGCCGCCGCATGCGGCAAACCGTCGAGCTTGCGCAAGAAAGCACCGATCGCCCGGCCGAGCTCGATCGGACGCCCCGGGCCGTCGCCGCGCCAAAACGGCATCTTGCCCGGCTCTCCGGGCGCCGGTGAGACGATGACGCGGTCACGCGTGATCGCCTCGACGCGCCACGAGGACGCGCCGAGGAAGAAGACCTCTCCTTTGCGCGACTCGTAGACCATTTCCTCGTCGAGCTCGCCCACCCGAGGGCCGCCCTCCCCGATATGCACGCTGTAGAGACCGCGATCGGGGATCGTTCCCGCGTTCATAAGCGAGATCATCTTGGCGCCTTTGCGGACCGTGAGGATGTTCTTATTGCGATCCCAAGATAGGCGCGGCCTGAGATCGGCGAAGTCTTCTGAAGGGTACTGGCCAGAGAGCATCTCCAAAACCGTGACGAGCGCGTCATGGGATAGATCACGATAGGGCGCCGCTCGTCGGATGAGGGCCTCGAGCTCGTCGACGCGCCGTGGCCGGTCGGCACAAAGAGCGACGATTTGCTGCGCCAAGACGTCGAGCGGGTTTTCCGGCATCTGGAGCGCTTCGATCTCGCCCGCAAGCATCCGTTGGGCCACGACGGCGGCCTCGAGCAAGTCGCCTCGAAACTTTGGAAAGATGATGCCGAGGCTCGTCTCGCCGACACCATGGCCGGCGCGGCCAACCCGTTGGAGCCCGCGTGCTACCGAGCCTGGAGATTCGACGAGCACGACCAGGTCGACCGCGCCCATATCGATGCCGAGCTCGAGCGAGCTCGTCGCCACGAGACCTCGGAGCGCGCCACTCTTGAGCGCTTCTTCGATCTCGGTCCGCTTCTGGTGAGAGACGCTTCCGTGATGCGCACGCACGAGCGGTGCGTCGGCAAGCTCGTTCAGTCTTTGAGCGAGACGCTCGGCGAGCGAGCGGCTGTTTACGAAAACGATGGTCGAACGGTGCTTTTGGATGAGCTCGAGAAGTTGCGGGTAGATCTGGGACCAGATGGAGCCCGGCTCGCGTGCGGGTGGCATCTCGGCGCGCGCGAGCTCGCCCAGGATCGAACCGTCCCGAGTCTCACGGTCGGGCTTGGGCTCGGGCGGCGGTATCTGCTCCATGTCGGGAACGGGCACGCGGATCGTGAGCTCGATATGGGCCGGCTCGCTCGCGTCGACGATGGTGACCTCGCGATCGCCACCCAAGAAACGTGCGACGTCGCGCGGCGGGCGAACGGTTGCGGACAAGCCGATGCGTTGCGGCTCACGAGCTGCGAGCTCCGCAAGTCTTTCGAGCGAGAGTGCGAGATGGCTGCCACGCTTCGACGGCGCGAGCGAGTGGATCTCGTCGACGATCACCGTCTGGACTTGGCTCAAGTTAGCGGCCGCTTGCGAGCCGAGGATCAAGAAGAGCGACTCGGGTGTCGTCACGAGAATGTCGGCAGGATTTCGAAGCTGCTGGCGCCGCTCTTTGGACGAGGTGTCGCCGGTGCGCATGTCCACGCGGATGTTTCGAAATGTCTGGCCGTAGCACTCGGCCTGGCGCGCGATGCCGACGAGGGGGGCGCGCAAATTGCGCTCGATATCGTAGACCAGCGCTTTGAGGGGCGATATATAAATGATGCGAGCTCCAGGTTTTGCGTCCTCGGGAAGGCGCATCAGCTGGTCAATGGCCCATAGAAAAGCGGCGAGCGTCTTGCCGCTCCCCGTTGGGGCGAGAAGGAGTCCGTGCTCGCCGCGGGCGAGCACCGGCCACCCTTCCTCTTGGACTCGGGTCGGCGCCGAAAAGTTCGCCTCGAACCACCTACGCGTGGCTCGTCGGAAGAATTCCATGCGCCAGTCTAACGTGTCCGTCCGATTCGGTTGACAGACTGGGCGAGCTTGGGACAATCAAGAAACGGAGTTTTGTCCAGCCTGGCCCACCTATTCGAGGTGATGCCGGCGCGACGTTCATGGCAATCCATGCGCCCAAAGGACTAAACTAGGAAATTGCCCGGTCGCTCGTTGGTCCGGAGGCCTCGATCATGATTAGCGTAAGTCCTGAAGAAAAAGAGCAGAAGCTCCGCGAAATCCTCGCTCTTCTCGAAGAAACCAAGGGCGATGAGGATCGGAGCCTTCTCGAAGCCTTCGCCCGCGTGGTCTATGCCGGGCTCCCAGAGTGGATGCTGGGCGGGATCAGCGCTTCTGATCTCGCCGAGCGCATCTGGGACAACTTTCGCTTCTTCGTCCACGAGCTGCCGCCTCCGACGCAGCTTTATCGCGGCCTTCCGGGACTTCACATCGCCGTGCGTCACTCCGTGGAGAAAGAGTCGCTCCATACCGTTCAGGACAAAGCCATCCCGATGGAAACGACCATCGTGGAGACCCACACGGTGGACGCGCCGTTCATTTTCGACAGCCTCATGAACTACTTTCGCAAATCGGGGCTCAGGGTCTTTTCCGCGATCCATCCCATCCTCACCGTGCGCAGGCAGTGGGAGAAAGTCGTATGGATTGGAGACCCCCTTGCGGACGGGGACAAGGAGCTTTTGTGCCGCTTCCGCATCGAGCACATCGAGTCGAAAGAGCGACTGCGGCGCGTGCAGCACGAGCTGTTCTCGGTGCTGAAGAGCGTCTTCCTCGCGCTCGAGGATTTCTCGGAAATGATCCACACGGTGTCGGGGCTGACAGAGCAACTGCGCTCGCGGCAAGAAAACGACACTGATCTCGAGCCTGCCCGCGCGTTCTTGAACTGGCTGACCGACGAGAACTTCATCCTCATGGGCGTTATGAGCTATCGGATCGGCGCCGACGGTTCGTTCGAGACCATCCCCGAAAGCGCGCTCGGTGCGTTTCGCGATCCGGCGCTTCTTCCAGTCGTGTTTCCTGGGCTCGTCGACGAGGTCGAAAGCCAGCTGGTGCCGCCTCCGGAGGACCATCGGATCGTCGAGATCGACTATTGCAATGATGCTTCCGCGATCTACCATCTCGAGCCCATCGACGACATCGTGATTCGACACTGGGGTGAGGATGGGCGTCTCCAGAAAGCCACGCTCCTTCTCGGTAGGTTCTCTCAGGGCTCGTTCGCGCAGCGTGCAACGGATGTGCCGCTCTTGCGCGAGAAGCGGCGGTGGCTCATCGGTCAGAGCGGTGCGGCGCCGATGTCCTATGCGTTCCGCCAGGTGCGCGCCCTTTTCAACCGCTTTCCACGGCGGGAGCTTCTCTATGCTCCGATCGCGGAGCTCAAGCCTTTCTTGGAGCGCATCGTACACATGACGGGCGATGACGAGATCGCCGTACACCACCGGGTCGGGCCCGGCTACGCAGCCCTCCACCTCGCCTTTTCGAAGTTTCGCTACTCCTATGAGTCCGAAAAAGCGCTCTTGCGCGCGTTCTCCGACCGCTTCGGTCCCATCGGCTTCACCGCATCGGAAGATGTCGGGCCGGCGCATGTGCTCATCTTCTATTTCGATCTCGACCGGCTCGTTCATCCGATCGACGAGGACTTGGCGCTCCACATCACGGAAGACATCTTGGCTACCTGGCTGGACGCGGTTTCGCGTGCGCTCATCGAGCGGTTTGGCGAACGCGAAGGCCGGCGCCTCTTTCTGCGCTGGATCACTTACGACACACGTAGCGGCATCTATCGCGAGTCGACGCCTCCTGAGGAAGTCGTCTTCGACCTCGAGCATCTCGAGGTTCTCGACGCGCGGATCCGGGTCGCCATCGTGCCGCGCTCGGCCGAACATGCAACGCTCAAGCTCTATTCGATGAAGCCGTTGAGCTTTATCGAGACGCTCACGACGCTCGGCAATCTCGGGCTCGGGGTGACCGGAGAGATCCACATCCCCACCCGGCTTCCTGACGGCCAACGCGTGCATCTTTATCGCTACGAGATCGAGGACAGTGCGCCGCGTATTGCTGCGCTCATCGCGAGCGTCGAGCGGCTCGGTGACGCGATTCGCGCTCTCAGCGAAGGGCGCGCGAGCGACGGCTCGTTGAACGCGCTCATCTTGTCGGCGGATCTCGACTGGCGGCAAGTCGAAGTGCTGCGGACGTTTCGGAACCACCTCCAGCAAATTCGACCGCACTACAACGTGGAGACCGTCAACGGGGTGCTCCTTCAAAACACCAAAGCGACGCAGGCGCTCTTCAGAAACTTCGAAGCGCGCTTCGATCCATCGATCTCAGGCGATCGCGCCGAAGGGATCCGCGCTGCCGACACGGAGCTCGAAAAGGCGCTCGACGGTGTGCGCAGCCTCCTCGACGATGAAGTGCTGCGAGCATTCGGCAACCTGATCGCGGCGACGGTGCGCACTAACGTCTATCAAAAACCGGAGCGGCCGGTTTTCTCGATCAAGGTGGAAGGCGCGAAAGTGGAGAACATGCCGTCGCCGAGGCCAATGGTCGAGATTTACGTTCATTCTCGGCGGCTCGACGGTATTCATCTTCGAGGCGGGCGCGTGGCGCGCGGAGGCATTCGTTGGAGCGATCGTCACGACGATTTTCGAACCGAGGTTCTCGACCTGCAAAAGACGCAGATGGTAAAGAACTCCATCATCGTTCCGGTCGGCTCGAAAGGCGGCTTTGTGCTGAAAGGGGAGCTTCCTACACGGCCGGCACTCGACGCCTATCTCATCGACCGCTATCGTGAGTTCATCTCCGGCCTTCTGGATGTGACCGACAACATGGTCGATGGTAACGTCCTCAATCCTCCGGATGTCGTGCGCCACGACGGCGATGACCCTTATCTCGTCGTCGCCGCGGACAAAGGCACGGCGCATCTGTCGGATACGGCCAACAAAGTCGCGAAACATTACGGGTACTGGCTCGGCGATGCCTTCGCTTCCGGCGGAAGCGTCGGTTACGACCACAAGAAGGTTGGCATCACCGCGCGTGGTGCATGGGAGTGCGTCAAACATCACTTTCACAACCTGGGCACCGACATATCGAAGGACCCCTTCACGGTTGTGGGGCTCGGTGATATGGCGGGCGACGTTTTCGGCAACGGGATGCTGCGCTCCCGGGCCATCAAGCTCGTCGCTGCGTTCAACCATTTGCATATCTTCATCGACCCCGATCCCGACAGGGAGCGTAGCTTTCGGGAGAGAGAACGTCTGTTCCAGCTGCCGCGCTCGGGCTGGCGCGACTATGACGAGGCGCTCATCAGCGCGGGCGGCGGGGTGTTCGACCGTTTGGCCAAGCGGATCGACGTCACTCCCGAGATGAAGACGCTCCTCGGAATCGCAAAGGACATGGTGACCGGTGAAGAGATGATCCGCTCAATTCTCGAGGCCCCGGTCGACCTTCTTTATAACGGCGGGATCGGTACTTACGTCAAAGCGTCGAGCGAAGAGCATCTGGATGTTGGGGATCGCGCCAATGACCGTGTGCGGGTGAACGCTGCCGATTTGCGAGCGCGTGTCGTGGCCGAGGGCGGCAATCTCGGGCTCACACAGAGAGCACGCCTCGAATATTGGGCGAAAGGCGGCGTTATCAATACCGATGCGGTGGACAATTCGGGCGGCGTCGACATGTCGGATCACGAGGTCAACATCAAAATCCTCATGGACATCGTGGTCAAGCGCGGGGCTCTCTCTGGCCGAGAGGAGCGTGACCGCATCTTCATGGAGATGACCGAGGACGTTGCGGAGCTTGTGTTGGCCGATAACGCTGCCCAGGCACTCGCATTGACACTCGATGGGCGCCGTAGCGCGGCAAGTTACGAAGACTTTCTCGAATTGATTGGCGATCTTCACCGCGAAGGCGTTCTGAATCGCAAGGACGAGCACATTCCGTCCTGGAGCGAGCTGAAAGAATCTGATCAAATCGAGCGAGGCCTTCCTCGGCCGCTCTTGGCACTGCTGCTCGGCTATGTCAAGATATGGGCGTTCAGTGAGATTTTGAAGACGGACTTTCCTGACAGTGAAGACGGCGCGCCCTTCTTGGCGAGCTATTTTCCGGGCCGCCTCCAGGAGGCTTTCTCGGAATTCTTTGACGAGCATCCTTTGAAGCGCGAGATCATCGCTACCGCGGCAGTGAACCACGTCGTGAACCACGCTGGCGTGGACTTCTTCCGAAGGATGATGGCGCTGACGGGTGCCGCGATCGGCGATGTCCTGAAGGCCTACGTGACCTGCTCGGTAAAGTGTGGAGCGACGGAGCTCCGGAACGAGATTCATGGCGCCGGGAAAGCGGCCAAAGAGTTGCAGGACGCTCTCATGGAGATCGAAACCGTACTCGAATCCGCGACGGAAGATGCGCTCAAGGGCGGGACGCCGGACGCCGGCGAAGCGGTGGCCGGGCTCAAAAAACGCGTCGGCTTATAGCCAGTTACTCTATCTAGCCAAGTAAACCTGAAACGTTCAAACCACCGATCCGACTCTCATCCCCACATCCCGTTTTTATCCCCACATCCCCTTGCCTTTCCAACGCTGCTTTAAAAGCAAGGAGAGGTGGGGATAGGAGGAGAGGTGGGGATAAGAAACGAACTTGCTCCAAAACGTGGAACGGAATTCGCGATTCCTGAAGTACTAGTCAGCCTAACTTCATAGAGGTACACTCGCGGAGACATGGGTGGCACGGTGTACGAGAAGCGCTTGCCGCGCGCGCGATGACATGATTGCGGCTTTCGTCCTTCTTGCTCAGACTGCGGTCGTCACTCCCGTGGAAGATCATCGCCGCTGGCTCGAGGACGAGGTTCGCCACATCATCACTGATGAGGAGCAAGAGTTTTTCCAGACCCTCGCTACTTTCGAACAACGCGAGCGGTTCATCGAGGCCTTCTGGGATCGGCGCGATCCGGACCGGCTGACGCCGCGCAATGAATATCGCGACGAGCATTACCGACGGCTCGAGCTCGCCAATCAAAAATTTGGAAGGAGCTCGAGCTTGCTGGGCTCTCGAACCGACCGTGGCCAGGTTTTTGTCCTTCTCGGGGAGCCGTCTCGGCTTCTGCCTATCGTCGGAAGCAATGCCGTTGTCGATAGTGAGATCTGGTACTACGACAATCGCCGCCTGCCGGGCCTTCCTTCCCGCTTGAGCCTCATTTTCTTCAAGAAGAACAACTTCGGTGATTACGATCTCTACAGCCCGGTCGACGATGGCCCCGAGTCACTTCTCAACGCGGGCTCGTTCTTCAGAGAGAATCGGGTGGGTACGATGGAGGTCCTTCAAGGCGTTTCGATCGACCTTGCTCGTGCGGCGTTGACCGTTGACCTCACAGACCCGGCAGCCGCCTTTCTAGCTTTGCCGAGCATCGATCCCGCCGCGAACCCAGGCCGAGGGGTTCCGCTTTCGCACCGGGCCTCCATGAGCGCGAACATGGTCGTGGGCGATATTCTCGAGTTGGCGAGGCGCTCCGTCGATACCGATTATCTCGAGGGGTTTCGGCGTTATGGCGATCGGGTCTCGGCCGAGTACTCGTTCCGCTATATCTCGAACCGAGACTACTGGTCGGTGCTTTACGAGCCCGATGGTTCGCCTTTCGTTCATTTCAGCATCGAGCTCGATCCGCAGGATGTCACGTTTCGCGCGAATGAAGATGGGTCCAGGTTCGAGACGAGGTTCCACGTCGATATTGAGGTTATGGCCCGTGGTCGGGGACCGGTATCGATCCCGAGCCGCGACGCCTATTTCGAGATCGACGCTGCGGATATGGAGCAGGCGCGGTTTTTTCCCGTCGCCTATCAGGACAGCTTTGCGCTGATTCCGGGCGCGTACCAGATGGCCGTCACTCTCCGCAGCGTCGTTGGCGAGCACTTCACGGTCGTGGAGCGCAATTTATCGGTCGCGCCTCTCGATGAGAGCGCTGCGACGCTCGGCGGCATCGCTATCGGCTACCACGTGTCGGATGCGGAGCCAGGCAGCTTCGGAGTAAGCAATAAGCGGATTTGGCCCGCGGGCAGCGGGCTCTTCGTTGCCGGCGATACGGTGCATGCTTTCGCGCAAACCCGCGGCGCGGGGACGGGAGCCCTTCTCCGCATCTCGCTCCAATCCAATGCCGGCCCGCTTCGAAGCTACGACGTGCCGATCGCAGGGAGAAGCGTGACCCAGCCCATCGAGCTTACCGATGTGCCACCGGGTCCGTACACAGTGCTTTTCGAGCTCTTGGACGACGCCGGTGCGGTGCACGTGACGAAAAGCGCGGCCTTAGAAGTCGTCGATCGGGAATTCGTTCCGCGCCCAGCGCTCATCTACCGCAATCACGTCTCGGCTCCCGCCGTCGAGCCCACCGCGGTAACACTTTCGGACCAATTCCTTCAGCAAGGAAGAATCGCCGAAGCGGAAAAAGCACTCGCCAAACTACTGCACCAGGACGGCGGTCCTTCCGATCTGGTGCGGATGAAGCTCGCGAGCATCATCTTGTTCGCGTCCCGCGGCGACGAAGCTCTCGAGCTTCTAGGCCCACTCGAGGAGCGCTATCCGGACCAGATCGAAGTCGTGGAGGGGATCGGTTTTGCGCACTATGTTCGCCGGGACTGCGCGGAAGCTTTGCCCCGGCTCGAACATGCGATGGCGATACGCCCGCCCGATACCTCGTTGCTGAACGCGGTTGGGGATTGCTATCAGCAGATTGGCCGAGTGGAAAAAGCGCGCGAGATGTTCGAGCTCTCGCTCGGCGCCAACCCGAATCAACCTGGGGTGAAGGCTCGGCTTGCGGAGCTGGACGGGCAGTAACGCCGTTGCTCTCGAGATCGTCGCGTTCTCGGCGTTCTCGCGACGTTTGACGACGTTGGGAACTTTTTGTTCTCGTGACCGCCGAGGAGCAAGGCGCCCTTTTGGGGGTACTGTGGCGAGCCAAGACAAGCGTTCGTGGGGGATATGCGCAACAATTCCAGTGTCGAAGTGGTACACCGTTGTGGAACAGCAGGTTAAGTGGAGTAGATTACGACACGCCCGCAATCCTTTCTCGCCTAGAGCGCTCACCACTTCGGTAAAGTGGGGAAAAGCCCACGAATATTTAGCGAAAGTGGCGTGGGCAAATAAATGCATCGATAAAGACGATGGTTCGTGTAACTCGTTAATTTGAGACGAGATGACGGATATTATACTTGACAGATATGGGGAAAAATCATAGATTTCCCTTACCCAACCTGCCTACGACCTGAATTTCGTTACTAGGTCAGCTTTAACGATGATTTTATCCCTCGAATCCTTTATTTCGGAGGAGCCATCAAAATGCAGACGTATCAGACCGCGCCGGCGACAAGGAGCTCGAAGAAGAGTCCGGAATCGACGTCGCTTCCCGTCGCATGTTTTTCGACCTACGTGGCCGAGCCGAGCCAACAGGCCGCCCGGCATCGCGACGTCCGGAATTTCTTGCTTGCGCTCAGCGGCGAGCAAGTCAGTGGGACCTCCGCCATTCCGGTGGGTCACGACGAGAGGACGCTCACAACGATGAACGCGAACGACTCCATCGACTGGTTCGGTGAGATGGTCGTTCAATATTTGGACAGCTCTCAGATCCTTCCACCGTTCGGGCTCGTTCCTGTCCCGACGCCACAGACAACGCTCGCATCGAGCGCGGGGCCTTGGACGTCGCTCCTTGCGATCTCGATCGCCTCGAATGGCCTCGAGGATGCCTCGGTGCTCGACTTACTGCGTTGGCAAGAGCCGATACCGGAGCAGCGTTGCCACACCGTAGCGGAGCTCTACGAGAATCTCGCCGTGATTCGCCCGTTTCCGACCGACCGCGCGATCGTTCTCGTCGACTATTTGTTTACAACCAGCACGATGCTGCGGGCTTGCGCCGCGAGGCTCAAACGTCACGGGGCGAACGTGGTGCTTGGGCTCTGTGCCGGGCGTACCGCGAAAGAAGCATCCTACGATCCCTTCACCGTCGTCACAGGGGCGCTAGAGCGCTACATTCCAGGGCATTAGAGTCATCGGAGCGGAAGTCGGGACAAGAAGGCCTCGAGGAGTACTTGGAAACGAAACTCGTGGCGTTCGGCGGTCTCTGAGCGATCACGAGACCGGCTGGAACAGCGCGGTCGACAAAAGGCTTTGGATCGCTCCTTCGGATTCCGTGTCGAACGTGACCCCAGTGAGATAACCGACGATCTCCCTCACGGTCTCGAACCGCTCCGCGCACCAGACGATCCGCGCGGGAAGCCTGACGCCTTCTTTGAGCGATCTAGCCGAGATCAACATCTCGACCACCGTGTCTTTGGGGAGACCGCGATTGGTAATCAGGCAGGCGCCCGTTATCGACATGTTGGCGATGATTCCGAAAACCGGATCGCGGGTCGAGACCTCGGGACCGGTGAGTCGTACGCTGAGCGTCGCCACGGGCAAGAAGCGAGACGCTTCCGTTCCGATCGCCAGCTCGATATTCGCTTGGGTTTGTGTCGACACAAGAGCTCCGTCGTGGTGAATGGGTGGGGAAGTGTTATGAACGGCCCGAGACCAGTGTGCCGAAAGGAACGGCACTCGTCAAATGGAGGTTTGACCTTCGATTCAGCCGCTGCTAGCCTCTCGTTCATGCGATGCAGTGCTAGCTTTTGGACCCTTTCGCTGTAATGACGCCGAGTGAAATCCGGGGCAGAATTCGTCGCGGCGAGTGGACGGGCACGACATCCGGCCTGTGCCCCGGCTACGTGCAGGCGAACCTGGTTATTCTGCCTGCGGAGCTCGCAGCCGCCTTCCGGGAGTTTTGCGAGCGCAACCCGCGACCGTGCCCGCTCATCGAACAGACAGAGCCTGGGGCGATCGCGCCTTCGAGCGCACCGGGTGCCGATCTGCGGAGGGACGTCCCGCGCTATCGCGTGTACCGGAACGGCGTGCTCGCGAGCGAAACGTCCGACTTGGCGTCGTTGTGGCGAGCCGATTTCGTTAGCTTTCTCCTCGGCTGCAGCTTTACCTTTGAAGCGGCCCTTGGACGAGCCGGCATAACCCTGCGGCACCAGGAGGCCGGAACCGTGGTGCCGATGTTCGTGACCGATCGTGCTTGCGAGCCCGCGGCACCTTTCGAAGGTCCTCTCGTCGTATCGATGCGACCCATTCCGGCGGCGCGGGTGGCCGAGGCGAGCGCCATCACCGCGAGGTTTCCCGAATCACACGGGGCGCCGGTCCACGCTGGCGATCCGGCGGCGCTCGGGATCGAAAATCTGAGGGTCCCGGATTACGGTGACGCTGTCGAGATCCGGCCGGGCGAGGTCCCGGTGTTCTGGGCGTGTGGCGTGACGCCTCAAGCGGTTGTCGAGCGAGCAAGACCCGAGCTCATGGTGAGTCATGCTCCTGGGCACATGTTTCTCACGGATCTTCCGGCTGAGACAGGACCACGTTCCGCGGAAGAGGAAAGGGTGGGCTCATGAGATCGCCGCCGACATAGATGACGCGTAGCAGCTCGAGTGTTCGGGCGCCGTAAACTTTCATCGCGTCGCCGACCCCGGTGACGTAGATTTCGGTCCCGTCGGCCGACACGATGATCGTGTTGTTCTGGCGACCGCGCTCGAAGGCTTCTTTGCGCTCGAGGATGCGTTTCGTTTCCATGTCGATCACGACCATATCGTCGAGTCCCCCGAAGCCGAGCTTGCCGTCTGGCGAGACGGCGAAGACGCTAATGGCGAGGGCCGGGCCCAGCTCGAAGCTCTCGAACGCTTTCGCCTTCAAGTCCAGTCGCAAAATGCCGAACATCTCTTTCTCGAGAACGGGGTCGGTCGTGGTGTAGGCGCCGTAGAAAATTCCCGCCTCCACCTGGCTCAAGACGGCGCTATCGACACCCCCGAAGCCCGACGCACGCGCTTTCGACCACGAAATTTGGTTCACGAGCTCGTGGGTCGCGGTGCTCAACTCGTAGATTTCCGATCCAATCACGAATAGAGAGAGGCCATCGGGGGAGACAACAAGAGTGTCGAAGAAACCGAGCTCGACTCCTTCCGGAAAGCGCAAGGTCTCTCGGACCTCGTGAGCCTCGAGATCGTAGAGGATGAGCTGGAAATCCTCTGGAGTGAAGCGGTCGGTCTCGAGGCCGACCCCACGCGCATGCAGATAGAGAAGCTTTCCCGTCGGATCTGGCGCGACCGCGAAAATACGGACGCGCCGCCCCGGTGTCGAGATCTTCAACTCATCGACGACCTCGCGCCGCGCGATATCGACCACCTCGACGGACTCCATGCGATCGGTGACGAAGAACAGGCGCCGATAGTCCGGTGTATGGGCTGTGACGGTGTAGCTCGTCACCGCGCCGTGGCGAAGTCCGAACTCCCCTATGAACTCCTGCTTCTGCTCGTCGAACAATCGTAGTCGATTGGGCCAAACCCCCATGATGAAAACACGAGGCTCCGCCGCCGCCGCGAGACATGGGAAAAGCAACAAAAGCGCCAGCACAGGCTGTACGATGCGACTCATAGCGCTGAATTGTAGCTCAGCATTCATCCTGAGTTACACTCTTGCCCGTGTAAAACGGAGGACATGATGGGAAACGGATCGAAAATTAAAGCGGCGCCGAACGGGCCCTACCTCGTCGAGAACGCACCCCGGCTCGAGAACTCGAAGGGCGAGACGCTCGAGTCCAAAGAAGTGACGGCGCTCTGCCGTTGCGGGCGATCGGAGAACAAGCCTTATTGCGACGGCGCGCATGCGAAGGTTGGATTCTCGGGAGCGCGCGAGAGCGACGGCTCGAAGGACGGACAGGCCTCCTACGAGGGTCGCGCGATAACGATCCATGACGATCGCGCCATCTGTGCGCACGCGGCGATTTGTACCGAGGGGCTCGCGTCGGTTTTCAAATATGGTGAGGAGCCTTGGATCGACCCTGATGGCGCCGAAGGCGAGGTAATCAAAAAGCAAGTCGCCGCCTGTCCGTCAGGTGCCTTGAGCTACAGCGTCGAGGGCGTCGAGCATCATGACTTCGGCGCGGATCCGGTGATCTACATCTCGAAAAACGGGCCTTATGCAGTGAGAGGCGGCGTCGAGCTCGACGATCCGGTCACGGGGCAGAAGCCACAGAACCCGGGCCAATACACGCTTTGTCGTTGTGGGGGCTCGAAGAACAAACCGTTTTGTGACGGCGCGCACTGGCAGGGCTTCGTCGACGACAACAACTAGCGCGAGCGCTCGCGCTGGATCAATATTAGGAAAAGCGCAACGCAAAGGCGCAAAGCCGCAAAGCCGCAAAGAAAAAACAAGAAGATGAAAGAAACTGCTCTTGTACCGTTACGCTTTTCTTAATATTGATCTTACGGGGCGTCGGTGTCGGGGTCGGGGTGGAGGAGTTTCAGGAACGTGTCGCCGTATTTTGCGAGCTTTGCTTCGCCGACGCCAACGATTGCGGCCATCGCCTCTTGGGTTCGTGGTCGGTCTTTGGCCATCTCGATGAGTGTTCGGTCATGGAAGATGACGTAAGGTGGGACGCTTTGGGCGCGTGCTAGCTCGAGCCGCTTCGCGCGCAACAGGTCGAAGAGAGCGCGCTCATTTTCTGAGCCCAATACCAGTTCGACGGAGCGTCCGCCAGTGGGTTTCGCCTTGCCTCGGGCTCGGACGGGTTTGGGGTCGCGTCGTAGCCGGATCGTCTCTTCTCCTTTGAGAAGTGGCCACGCCGTTTTTGAAAGCGAAAGGCCGCCGTGGTCTGGGTTCACGTCGAGACGGCCCGCGGCAACGAGCTGCCTGTAGACGCTGAGCCAGCTATTGCGATCGCGTTCGGCGCCGATGCCAAACGTCGAGATTTGCTCGTGGCGGTTTTGGCGAATGCGCCCGTCGGACGCCCCCAACAAAACGTCCGCGAGGTAGGTGGCGCCGAAGCGCTGGCCAGTGCGGTAGACATTCGATAAAGCTTTTCGAGCTTCCGTCGTGCCGTCATAGGTCTCGACAGGGTTCGAGCACGTATCGCAGTTCCCGCAGCGCTCACTTACGGTGTCGCCAAAATATCGTAACATCACCGCCCGACGGCACTCCGCGCTTTCGCAAAAACCTAATAGAGCATTCAACTTGCGGTGCTCGAGCCGCTTGCGCTCGAGCGGGGCATCGGAGCGCTCCACGAGCTGACGAATCAGGACCGCGTCGCCGTAGCCATAGGTGAGCCAGGCATCGGATGGCAGCCCGTCCCGTCCGGCGCGGCCCGTCTCCTGGTAATACGCCTCCAAGCTTTTCGGAAGATCGAGATGGGCGACGAAACGGACGTCGGGCTTGTCGATTCCCATGCCGAAAGCGATGGTCGCCACGATGACGAGGCCCTCTTCCTTGATGAAGCGCTCCTGATGGGTGCTGCGGACCCGCTTGTCCAGCCCGGCGTGATAGGGAAGGGCCTCGACGCCCTGGGTCCCAAGCCACGCCGCGGTGTCTTCGACTTTCTTGCGGCTCATGCAATAGACGATGCCGCTTTCTTCGCTGTGCCGCGAGCGGATGAAACGTAGAAGCTGCTGGCGCGCACTGGCTTTCGCGACGACCTCGTAGCGAATGTTGGGCCGGTCGAAACCCGAGATGAAAACACCCGACTTGGGAATCGCGAGATGGGTCTGGATCTCGTCCCTCGTGGGCGCATCGGCCGTCGCGGTGAGCGCGACCCGCGGGACCGAGGGGTAGCGCGACTCGAGGATGTCGAGTTGCCGATATTCCGGGCGAAAGTCGTGGCCCCATTGGCTTACGCAGTGGGCCTCGTCGATCGCGAAAAGAGCGAGCCTCGTTTGATCGAGACGCTCGAGAAACGGCTCGGTCGTGAGGCGCTCGGGTGCGACATAGATGAGGTCGAAACGGCCGGCGACCATGCCGGATTCGCGCTCACGCGCCGTCTCATAGTCGAGCGTCGAATTGATGAACGCGGCTCGCACGCCGGCCTGACGGAGCGACGCGACTTGATCCTGCATGAGAGCTATCAGGGGCGAGACGACGATGGCGACACCGTCCCGCACCAGGGCAGGGATTTGGTAACAGAGGCTCTTTCCGCCACCTGTGGGCATGAGCACGAGGGCGGAATCGCCTGCGATTACATGCTCGATAATCTGCTGCTGCTGGCCGCGAAAGCTCGTATAGCCGAAGACTTTCCGCAGGAGCGCTTTCAGATTGTCGTTTGCTTCTCTGTCCACCATTCTCGCATACGTTTCGTTGCTGCAGGTCCTTGCACTTCATCCATTGCAGCGATGAACTCATCGACCGGACGCCCGTCGCCGAGCTCGAAGAGATCCTGAACGAAGGTGACGTCGTCGTTCAGACGCTGCGGTAACCACTCCATGTGGTAGGGAGTCATTCTTCTCTTGGCGCGCCGCTCGTGACGCTCGAACAGAACCTGCTCGAGCGCCAGACCTATGGTGCGCGGGTCCGTCCAAGCGGCGCGATAGATGATGGTGCCGCCTGGGTTGATGATGTAAGTCATGTTGGGAAGGCGCCCATAGGCGTGGTGCACTGTTCCTTCGAGGTCGTCAACGAGCATGGGCCGCGCGAAGCCCAGTTGCTTGGCCATCGTGCCGGCGACGGATTTTTTTTGCTTGAAGCTCGTATGTCCGGGATAGCGGTCACTTGGATGGGCCTCACGCGTGTAAACGAAGAGGAACTGGTCGTCATGCTCGGCATAGTCCGCCGCCATATTCTCGAGAGCAGGTCCCGCCTGCGCGCAATAGGGTCACGTGAAGGATCCGAACTCGATGACGGTGACCCCTTTGCGAAAGTACTCGGACAAACGGACCGACCGGCCATCGCGCACGTCGACCAGCTTCCCATCCGGCGCTTTGCTCCCCACACGCGGCCCCTCAGGAAACGCGGCGAAATCCTGCATGTCAGCATCAAGGGGAAAGTTCATATAGTTATAAACACTCATGATCCGGATCTATAGCACGAAGCCCACTCGCCCAACATGAGCGCGGTCATGCTCTCTTAGCCTTAGATTAGGCCGATTTCTATTCGGAGAACCCGCCCTCTCTTGAAAAAGAAATGATCTTTTTGGAGCGAACTAGCCTCTATACGCCGTCAGAAGCGAGGATTTTGTTCGCGTTCTAAGATCTAGAGCAAGAAAATCTCACCGCAGAGGCGCAGAGCACGCGGAGAGGAAAAAGTATCCCAAGCCCCAGATTCAACGAAATCTCGGATTTTCCTCTGCGTCTCTACCGGTTCAAACGCTTTCAAATTTACCTGGTTGCGACTAGCTGCGGGCCTGCCATCTTACTTCGGCGAGGTACTCTTCGAGCTCCTTAGCGATGCGGGTGACCTCCGCGCGTGCCGAGCGCATCGCGGCTCGTTCTAGAGACTCGCCGAAGGAGCTGATGACCTCGAAGCCGTAGCCCTTGCCCGTGCCTTTCATGTTGTGGCCGATGCGCCGAACCGTCTCGAAATCTCCGGCTCCGGTCAAGTCGACCACGAGCTTGGCCCTCGCGAGCTGATTCTCGAGAAATCGCGGCACGAGGTCCTGGATGTCGGGATCGATGACGACGACGCCGGGAGGGGCGTTTTCGGACCCTGGGTCGACAACGCCCTCGAGCTCGGTGTCACTCTGAGGCTTCACGAGCCGGGAGACGAGCGCCGCTAGCTTGGCGCGATCAAGCGGCTTTTGGATGACCGTTGTGCAGCCTACGTCGATGCAGCGGGCGAGCTCCTCGGGGTCATGGTGAGCCGTCATAGCGACCACGGGGATGTGGCTGCGCCCGGGAAGAACACGCATGCGAGGGGCGGCTTCGAAGCCGTTGAGGACCGGCATCTCCATATCCAGCAGCACGAGGGCGACGTTTTGGCGAGTCATGAGCTCGAGCGCTTCCTGGCCGTTTTTCGCGATCAGCAGACGGTAGTCGCCGCTCAACATCAGGAAGCGTTCGACGATGAGACGGCTCTCGCGGGCATCGTCGGCGATGAGGATGATGGGGCGGCGGTCTACCCATTGATCCAAGACCGCAAGAAAACGCTCCTTCCTGAAAGGCTTCGACATGTAGTCGTCCATGCCGGCTGCCAAGCAGCGCGCGCGATAGCCTTCGGTGGCGTGGGCGGTCAAAGCCACAATTGGCACCCGATTCGGGGCGGTCTCGTTTTCTCGAATCTTGGTCGCGGCCTCGAACCCGTCCATTACCGGCATCATCAAGTCCATCACGATGAGGTCGTAAAGTATGTGTCCTGCCATCTCGACCGCATCTTTGCCGTTTTCCGCGGTGTCGACGAGAGCGCCGGCATCGTGAAGAACGCGTTCGGCGAGCCGTTGGTTGTCTATGTTGTCCTCGACGAGAAGGACTCGAAACGGTACTTTTTCCGAGGGCGGTGTCGGCACTTTCGTCGGCTCGACCGTGACCGGTGGCGCATGACTGCGCAATCCGAAGGCGCGTCCGAGCGCGTCGGCGAGCCTTTTTTGATTGGTCGGCTTTGTGAGAAGGTGCGGACAGGTCTCCGTTAGCACCGTCGAAGTGCTGGCTCCGATCGAAGTCAGGAGGAGGAGCTCGCGCTCCGGCGGCTTCCGAATCGCGCCGAGTGTCGTGAGATCCATCTTCTCCGGTAGGTACTCGAGCACAACGAGCGTGGGATTCGTATTGTCTCGCTCGAGCCTTGCTTGCAGCTCGTCGAGTGCATTCACTAGAGACACCTCGAGCCCCCAGGCGATGAAAAGACGCGCAAGGATCCTGCGCCTCGTCTCTTGCTCTACACAAAGCAGTACTTTGCCGCGAGCCTCGGCGAGCTGCGAGCGGTGCCGTGCCGAGTTCGGCTCCGTATCCGTCGGCGCTTCGGTCGTGAGGTTGACACGAAACGTACTGCCCTTGCCTGGCTCACTCTCGAACTCGATACGCCCGCCCATGAGCTCTACGAGGGATTGGGAGATGTTGAGACCCAGGCCGCTTCCGCCGAAGCGCCGTGTCGTCGAGCTCTCCGCTTGGTAGAACTTCGAGAACAATTGGTCTTGTTTGTCTTTCGCGATACCGATGCCAGTATCGGCGACAACGAAAGCAAGCTCGACGCGATCGCCCGGCGTCCAGTCTTCGACTTCTACCGAAAGCTGAACCGAGCCTTTCTCCGTAAACTTCACCGCATTTCCGACGAGGTTGGCGAGCACCTGGCGCACGCGCTTCGGGTCGCCGATGATCTCCGAGGGGAGGTGAGGGTCGATATCGAGCAAGAGCTCGACGTCTTTCGTGGCAGCGCGGACGCTGAGCGACTCTGCCACCTCCTCTAGCAGCTCGCGAGGATCGAAAGGAATTTGCTCGAGGTCCATCCGGTTGGCTTCGATTTTCGAAAGGTCCAACACGTCATCGATGAGCCTCAGCAGATTCTCCGAGTTCGTCTGGATCGTGTTCAAGAACTCGCTCTGTTCGCGGCTCAATTCAGTGTCGAGAGTCAGCTCCGTCATCCCGAGGATCGCGTTGAGCGGCGTGCGGAGCTCGTGGCTCATCATCGCGAGGAAGCTGCTCTTGGCGGCGTTCGCTTTCTCGGCTTCTTCTTTCGCGCGCACGATCTCGGCTTCGGCCTGCTTGCGCTCGGTCACGTCGCGATATTGCCAGAGATACGCGCGGTAGTTCTCTGTGATGATGGGGATGAAGTCACGCGCAAAGACGCGGCCGTCAAAAAGAGTGAGCTCTTCGTTTCGGACCAGACTACATTCCGACAAAATGTTGTCTATGCGCTCGAGGAATTGCTTGGGTTCCGGAAACAGGGTCTTACATTGCTCGAGAATGGTCCGAGAATCGGCGCCGGCCAGAGCGGTTGGCGGAACGGGGATATCAAGCATTTGACAAAGCGTTTGATTGGCCATGACGACCTTTCGTCCGTCGTCTTCGAAGAGGATCCCCGATTGCAGGTTCTCGATGAGACCTTCGAGCCCCGCGGTCGTTGCGATGATGGCGTCTTCGGCTTCCTTCCGCTCCGTGATCTCGCGGGCGAAGACGCAGTGATATTCCTGCCCGCGAAATTGCAAGAAATTGACCGTGACTTCGACGGGGAAACTGCGACCGTCCTTGGTGCGGTAGAGCGTTTCGGTCGTGAAACGCTCGAGCTCTTTCACTTGCTTCCAGTGGGCGGGCCAGTCTGCGGGCTCGAGCGTGATGTCGATCTGATCGATTGAGGCAGCGAGCAGTTCGTCGCGGCTATAGCCGAGATAGTCGCAAGCCGCGTCATTCACGTAATGAAGCCGCCTGTCAGAAGCAATCCAGAAAACCGCATCCGCCGCTTTGTCGACGGAGAACTGCGTGAGCCGGAGCGTCTCTTCGAGCCTTTTCATCTCCGTGATGTCTTGCGCGTGGCCGAGCACACAAGTCTCCTGGCCGGGCTCTTGGAAATGCGAGCTGTGATAGGCCCATATGCGAGGCTCGCCGTCGCGGCGGAGGACCGCCAAGATGCCGCTCACCGTCGGCTCGGAGGCGACCTCGCGCAAGTAAGCGCGGAAGCGGTCGCGCTGCTTCGGCTCGATGAACTCCTCGATACTGTGCCCCACCATCGCGTCCGGCATGTGTCCGAGCTCGTCCGCGGCCGCGCGGTTCACCGAGAGCAGCACACCGTTCAAGTCGTGGATGCAGATGAACGCGCCGCTGTGCTCCATGAGCTGGCGGTAGTGGCGCTCGCCTTCGACGAGCGCTCGCGCGACGTCCGCCCGGAGTTCGATGGATTGGGAGGGGTTTTGCGTGAGGGAGGAGAGCGCCGTCTCGAGCTCGCGGATGCGCGTGCGCAGCTCGTTCTCGCTCAGAGCAGGTGACGGCTCGTTCATGGTCCTGCGGTGCGGACGACCTATTCGCGCAACTTGTGCGATTTGAGCTTGCGATAAAGCGTCGTGCGGCCGATACCGAGTAGCCGCACCACTTGGGACAGGTTGCCTTTCGCTTCTACGAGCGCTTGCTCGATGGCCTGTCGCTCGATGGCTTTCAAATCGAGCGTCTCGAATTTGGGAGAGCCCGGGGCTTTCTCGGGAGCGGGCGCTACGGGAGCTCGTGCTGTCGTGGCTGCAGGCGGAGCCGCTCGCGTCGCGTCGTTAGCCTCGGCCGCTGCCAAGACACTTTCGGCCTCCGCCTGACTCGAGCCTGTCCGGAGGCGTGGCGGGAGATCGTCCGGCTGGATGACGTTGTCTTTCGCGATGAGGAGGCACCGCTGGATGATGTTCTCGAGCTCGCGGACGTTGCCCGGCCAGTTGTAGGTGTTCAAGTAATGGATGACCGCCGGCGAAATTTTAGGGCGAGGGCCTTTGCCCTTCGACTTATAGCGAACGAGAAAGCGCTCGGCGAGAAGTGTCACGTCATCACCGCGCTCCCGGAGCGGAGGCACTTCGAGCTCGAACACGGCGATGCGGAAATAGAGGTCTTCGCGGAAACGCCCCTTCTTGACCTCGTCGAGCAGATTGCGATGCGTTGCCGCGATGAGCCTAAAGTCGGACTTGACTTGCGAGGAGCCCCCGACCCGATGAAAGCGCCTTTCTTGAATCGCGCGCAGGAGCTTGGCTTGAAGCGTCAAGCTGAGCTCCGCGACTTCGTCCATAAAGAGACATCCCGAATCCGCTTGCTCGAACTTGCCGATGTGGCGGCTGACCGCTCCGGTAAAAGCACCTTTCTCGTGACCGAAGATCTCCGACTCTTGCAACGTCTCCGGGATCGCTGCGCAGTTCAGGGCGACAAAAGGGCCGGAGCTGCGCCCACTGGCCTGGTAGATAGCCTGCGCCACGAGCTCTTTGCCCGTGCCGCTCTCGCCGTGGACTAGAATGGTGATGTCGCTCGCGGCCACACGGTCCATCTGCCTGTAGAGCTCTTTCATCGGGCGAGACTCTCCGATGATATTGGCATAGCCTTCGCCTTCGACTTCACGTTCGAGCTGCCGGAGCCGCTTCGACATGCGGTAGTGGTTGACGGCGTTGCCGACGGTCGTGATGAGCTTGGTGCGATCGATGGGCTTGACGATGTAGTCATAGGCTCCACGCTGCATCGCGCCCACTACGCTCGCGACCGCATGGTCGGCCGTGAGAATGATGACAGGAAGCTGTTCCTGGCGATCTTTGATGAGCTCCAGTGTCTCGAGGCCGCCCATTCCGGGCATGCTCAAGTCGAGGCAGATAGCGTCGGGCATCATCGCGCCGAGAGTGGCGAGGAAGGTCTCGCCGTCATGGAAGATTTGAACACGATGGCCGGCGCGCTCGAGAAAACGTTCCACGAGATCGCACAGATTGCGATCGTCGTCCACGAGCACGATGAGGCTTTGGCGCTCGTCCCGCGTTCTTTGTCGGTCGCTGGCGAGGCTCGTGCTGCTCATGTTGACGTCCGACGCTCGGGAGCGAACGCTGTTCCCCAGTCGGTGGTTCAGTATATCAGCCGTCGAAAGCCCTAGCGAGAGCGGGCTGGTATAGCGAAAAAAAAGGCGGGAGCCGGCAGCACCGGCGCCCGCCCGCAGGAGGGGGCCTCCTCTGAAGTCTCGGTGAGAAGGACAAGACTCCAGGGGAGGCTATTCGGGCCCGAGGGGGTCGTCTCGGTCCCGAGGCTCTTAGTTTCCAATCACGAGATTCGAATACCTCACACCGACAATGGATTCACCGCGCTCGCCGATCCCGAGCTCGATGAAGTGGACGTTCGGGCTGTAAGCCCGGCTATAGGAAATTTGGATCATCAAGGCGCCGTCGAGGTACAGGCGGGCACTATTCGAAGAGCCATCCGGGCCCCATTCGAGACGCCAACGATAGGTGTGGCTCGGGTCCCAGGCGAAAAAACTGGCCCCGTCGTCGTGCTGCTGTCCGTTCGCAATCCACCGTACTCGGAGATAGGGCGGGTTGTGCGGGTTCGGATGAAGCTTTTGGATATTGACGCGGAACGGATTCGCCCGGAACGGTCCGGCCGTGGGGTCCCACATTCCAAAGAGCATGAACTGGTTGTGCGCGGGGTTCTCGGGCCGGAGGCCGCTCGTCTCGAACTCGACCCAACCGCGAGCCATTGGAGGCACCTCGTAGCGAATGAAGTTCCCCGGCGAGTTGATGAGCCAGCCACCGTTGGTGAAGCTTCCGCCGTGAACTTCGCCGATGCTTCCCCCAATCAGAGGGTCCGCCACGATGGTGCCGGACGGGGTGGGGCCGGAAGGCGGAGGGTTTGGCGACGAGGGCGGCGGGGTCGCGACGCTGCCACCGCTAACGTCGAACTGAGCGCTCACCGAGAACGCGCTCTCCGTGGCGCCCGAGCGTGCTCGCACGCGCCAGGAATAGGTGCCATCCTGAAGGGCGCGGTTCACTGTCCATGTCGTGCTGCCGCTTGGGTTCTCGACGATTTGCGTCGACTGCGCGATCAACGTCACGAAGCTCGATTCCGTCGAGACTTGATAGAGATAGGTTGGGGCCGGACCGCCTTCGTGAGCGGAGTTCAGGACGGTGAGCGAAGGCTGCGGGTCCGAAAGGGTGCTCCCGGAGAGCGGATCCGCGATAATGGGCGCCGTGACGCCAAAAGAACTACTGACGTTGGCAGCGACGATGGCGTCCCCGCTGACGGCATCCGCCCCTGTTTCGCCAGTCGGAAGCAGGGCCTCCTCGAGCTTGCACCCATTTAGGGAAAAAGTGAGGGCCAAGAGCGACGCGAGAAGAATGGGTCTCGATGGGTTGTCCTGGCCCTGCATGAACCTTGTCCTGGAGTGTTTGGTGTTTCTTCCTGCGGAGAGGTTGGGTCGCGCGAGAAGCGTTTCGTGAAGTGCGACCCCTCCCATCCGTACGGGGAAATGTACACGGAAGATCATTATTTTGCAACCGTTTTCATGGCAGATCCTAAGATTTTACTTTAGCTTTCGACTCGTATCATGGCCACGGGGCTTGATCTAGGTAAGATATTGTGACATAAAGCTTTATGGAGGATGAAGTGGAAAAAGTGGTAGCGGCTTTGGACCAGGGCACGACGAGCACGCGGTGTCTGCTGGTGAACCATGGTGGGGAAGTGGTCGCTTCCCACCAAATCGAGCACGGTCAGGTTTACCCCAAGCCAGGCTGGGTGGAGCACGATCCGGTCGAGATCTGGCAGAAAACGCAAGAGGTCGTCCGGCTCGCCCTGGAGAAGGCGGGGGCAACGGCTCAGGCCGTGGCCGCGGTGGGGATCACGAACCAGCGTGAGACCACCGTCATATGGGACCGGAAGACGGGTGAGCCGTTTCATCCAGCCATCGTGTGGCAGGATATGCGGACGGACAAGATTTGCCGTCAGCTTGCCGAGGACGGGGGCCAAGACCGATTTCGGGCGCGGACCGGCCTGCCACTGGCGACGTATTTTTCGGGACCCAAGATCCGCTGGCTGCTCAACGAGGTCGATGGGTTGCGCGCGGCTGCGGAGCGCGGCGATGCGCTGTTCGGCAACATGGACACGTGGCTCATCTGGAACTTGACGGGTGGCCCGGATGGCGGAGCGCACGTCACCGATGTCACCAATGCGAGCCGTACCCAGCTGATGAACCTCGAAACGCTGCACTGGGATCCGGAGATCTTATCGATCATGAAGATCCCGGAAGCGATGTTGCCGGAGATACGGCCATCCTCAGACCCCAACTCCTACGGTTCGACGCGCGCCGATGGACCGTTTGGCGGCGTCGTGCCCGTCTGTGGAGACCTTGGGGATCAGCAAGCGGCGCTATACGGCCAGACCTGTTTTGCCTCCGGGGAGGCGAAGAACACCTATGGGACCGGATGTTTCTTGCTGATGAATACGGGCGAGGAGATCGTTGCGTCGCGCTCGGGACTCTTGACGACGGTCGCGTATCAGATAGGCGAGAGAGCACCCGTCTACGCGCTCGAAGGCTCCGTCGCCATCGCGGGGGCTCTGGTGCAGTGGCTTCGCGACAACCTTCAGCTCATCTCGAGCGCGCCGGAGGTCGAGGCGCTCGCCCGAAACACGGAGGACAATGGCGGGATGTATCTCGTGCCGGCTTTTTCCGGCCTCTTCGCACCGCATTGGCGTAGCGACGCGCGCGGGGTCATGGTGGGCTTGACACGGTTCATCCGCAAGGAGCACGTGGCTCGCGCGAGCCTCGAGGCGACGGCCTACCAAACGAAGGATGTCCTCGACGCGATGCGCAAAGATTCCAACGTGGAGCTGACAGCGCTCAAGGTCGATGGCGGCATGGTCGTGAACGAGCTCCTGATGCAGTTTCAGTCCGACATGCTCGACGTCCGGGTCGTGCGGCCCAAGGTGAACGAGACCACTTCGCTCGGGGCGGCCTACGCCGCTGGGCTCGCGGTGGGTTTTTGGACGAGTGAGGACGAGCTTCGGGATAACTGGGCGGTGGACAAGGAATGGGCTCCGAAAATGGCGGCAGACGAGCGCGCGCGTCTCTATAGCGGCTGGGAGAAGGCCGTGGAGCGAACGCTCGGGTGGGTGGAGGAGTAAGGACGACGACGTGGTTGCCTGCAGAGCCTCATCATCCTAAGATCGTCGCGCTGTGTCGCTCGAAAACGGTCGGAAGCTTGCGCACTACGTGATCCGAGAGTCCATCGGAAAAGGCGGAATGGG
>SMVB01275104.1_pt1 | contig 90144 bp, 90 predicted proteins | sample 2456461 | NCBI WGS metagenome assembly SMVB01 (sample SAMN11095934, study PRJNA526329) | marine sediment metagenome | biome: Marine sediment; feature: Surficial sediment; material: Deep marine sediment; isolation source: Hadal surficial sediment | place: Pacific Ocean | collected 2014-05 | depth...
GACGACGCCGAGCAGAAGTTCGTGCGTGACTTCGTGGCTGCGTGGGACAAGGTCATGAATCTCGATCGCTTCGACCTCGCCTGATCTCAGCGGAAAGGTCTTCGAGGGCTTCTAGAGTGCAGCCGCGACTGGGCATTGGGCGATCAGGATCGAGTGGCGGGTTCCCCCCGTTACCGGTTGACCCGATCTCAATGGCGATGACCTGCTCCCTTCGCTCCAGCCCCATTACAGGGCCTTCATCACTACTACGAAGCAGTCCACCCCTAGAGCATCGGTACTTTCGGCCTCGTGGATTAGCCACTTGTGCCTTTTTCCTTGGCATCGCCGGTCAGGTTCTCACGTTCCGTACAAGAGCCTGCTTGAGCTTCGCGCCCCCTACACGCCGGATGCCGCTCGGGCAGTATCAGGTCATCCCCAGAACTGATCCCGGTTGATATGTCCGCCGGAGATGTTGGCGGTCGCGGAAACGAGAAGAGCGATAGCCAGCCCGTGGGCCAGCGCGATGGCCACCAATCGTGCCGAAGTCAGCTCGTCACCAAGGATACCGCCGGTGACCACAACCGTGCCGGCACCCAAATATAGGAACAGCAAAGTGGCGATGAATTCAGCGAAAGCGGCTCACCAAGCGGCCGGAGACTAAAGATCCTTAGTCCCCATCGTAGAGGCCATAACATTGCGCCGTTATTGATGATCGGTGATTCGACCCCCGGTTTTCTGCGCCCCCCAACCACGCTTCAGGTCTCACGCGGTAAAGGCCGCATAATTCGATTAGCCCTCCAGTGCCGGGGTCTTCCGGACGCGAATCACGATGTTTACCTCCGTGACCGTCGTTCCAGGGGGCGGATGGGGATGCTTCACCACCTTTAGCTCTTCGCCAGGAATGTCTACTAAAACCCGATCCTCCTCGAAAAAGAAATGATGATGGTCGGAGATATTGGTGTCGAAGTACGAACACCCGGAATCGACCACGATTTCCCGCACCAACCCGGCCTTGGTGAACTGGTGCAACGCGTTATAGATGGTGGCGAGGGAGATCCGGAAGCCCGACGCCGCCGCCATGCCGTGAAGCTGATCGGCGGTAAAATGGCAGTCGCCGGCATCGCGCAGCAGCTTGGCCAGCGCCATTCGTTGGCGCGTCGGCCGCAACCCGCATCGCTTCAGGGTTCGCACCACTTCGGTAAAAGGCCGTTCTGTCATCGTCCACCACCATGATCTCTGGGCGCGGCCTGCCAAGGCCTCGCGCCGTTGCTCCATGCCTATCGATCATAGGCACGCGAAAGACCAATATAGTGATTTTTAGAATAAATTCAAACTAGGGCACTTTCCTGGCAAATCGAACCGATTTGGCAGGAATTGGCCCGGGGTCGATGGATTCCCGTCGCGCCGCCGCCGCCTCGTCTGGCTTTGGGCGGGGCCGCCGGCTGGGGTCCATCGCCGTGGTTTGCGCGGCCCCCGCTTATGCTATAGTCCGCGCGGAAGGCGGCACACCGGGCACCTTGGCCGTTGTTTGCGGATGGATCGGGCGCGGGCGCCCTGGGCAATTCAGTGAGGCCCGTTTTGACCGAACGGCAAAGCAGTTTTACCTACGAGGACCTGATCACTTGCGCGCACGGCAAGCTGTTCGGGCCGGGCAACGCGCAATTGCCGCTGCCGCCCATGCTGATGTTCGACCGCATCACCAAGATCGGCGAGACCGGCGGCGGACACGACAAGGGGGAGATCATCGCCGAGATGGACCTCAAGGACGACCTCTGGTTTTACCGCTGTCATTTCGACGGCGATCCGGTGATGCCGGGCTGTCTCGGGCTCGATGCGCTGTGGCAGCTTGTCGGTTTCTTCCTCGGCTGGATCGGCGCCCCCGGCAGGGGCCGCGCGCTGGGTGTCGGCCAGGTCAAGTTCACCGGCATGGTCGAACCCGGCGCCAAGCTCATCCGCTACCACCTCAGCCTGAAACGGGTGATCCTGCGCCGGCTCGTCTTGGGGGTCGCCGACGGCATCATGAGCGTCGACGGCAAGCCGATCTACGAGGCCCGCGACCTGAAGGTCGGCCTGTTCTCGCAGAAAGCGGCTTAGGGCCGTAACCGGCATGCGGCGGGTTGTCGTCACTGGCCTGGGCATCGTTTCCAGCATCGGCAACAACACCGCCGAGGTGATCGCGTCCCTGAAGGAGATGCGTTCGGGAATCCGCTTCTCGGAGACCTACAAGGAGCTTGGTTTCCGCAGCCATGTCCACGGCGCCATCGACATCGACATCGAGGACGCCATCGACCGCAAGCTGCGCCGCTTCATGGGCGATGGCGCGGCCTACAATTACATCGCCATGACCCAGGCGATCGCCGATGCCGGGCTCGATGAGGGCGACATTTCCAACCAACGCACCGGGCTCATCATGGGTTCGGGCGGGCCGTCGACGTCGAACCAGGTGGCGGCCGCCGACATCACCCGCGAGAAGGGGCCGAAGCGGGTCGGCCCCTATATGGTGCCCCGCGCCATGTGCTCGACGAACTCGGCCAATCTATCCACCGCGTTCCACATCAAGGGCCTCAGCTATTCGATCAGCTCGGCCTGTTCGACCTCGGCCCATTGCATCGGCAACGCGGCCGAACTGATCCAGCTCGGCAAGCAGGACCTGATGTTCGCCGGCGGCGGCGAGGAGCTGCACTGGACGCTGAGCGTCCTGTTCGACGCCATGGGGGCGCTGTCGAGCAAGTTCAACGACCGGCCCGAGGCGGCGTCGCGCGCCTACGACCGCGACCGCGACGGCTTCGTCATCTCCGGCGGCGGCGGCACCGTGGTGCTCGAGGAGCTCGAACGCGCCCGCGCGCGGGGCGCCAAGATCTATGGCGAACTGGTGGGCTATGGCGCGACCTCTGACGGCCGCGACATGGTGGCGCCTTCCGGCGAGGGCGCGGCGCGGTGCATGCGCCTGGCGATCCAAGGGATCGGCGATACGCCGGTCGGCTATATCAACGCCCACGGCACGTCGACGCCGGTCGGCGACATTACCGAACTCGACGCCGTCCGCGAGGTCTTCGGCGACGACCCGCCCAAAATCTCGTCGACCAAATCGCTGGCCGGCCATTCCCAGGGCGCGACCGGCGTTCACGAGGCGATCTATTCGCTGCTGATGATGGAACACGGTTTCCTCGTCGCCTCGGCGAATATCGATAATCTCGACCCCGGCGCCGAGGGCATGCCCATCGTGCGCGAGGTCGAGGAAGGGGTTGACCTCGACTGCGTGATGTCGAACTCGTTCGGCTTCGGCGGGACCAACGCCACGCTGGTGTTCAAGAAGTTCAATGGCTGAAGGACCGGCCATGACCAGCACCCAGGGCCTGATGACCGGCAAGCGCGGCCTTATCATGGGCGTCGCCAACGAGCGCTCCATCGCCTGGGGCATCGCCAGGGCGGTGAGCGGGGCCGGGGCGACCCTCGCCTTCACCTACCAGGACACGCCCTTCGCCAAACGCGTCCGGCCGCTCGCCGAATCGGTGGGTTCCGATCTCGTCATCAAATGCGACGTCGGCGACGACGACGCCATCCAAGCCGTCTTCGACGCACTGGGCGCGACCTGGGGCGGGCTCGATTTCGTCATCCATGCCATCGCCTATTCCGACAAGGCGGAGCTCAAGGGCAATTACCTCGACACGTCCAAGGTCAATTTCGCCAAGACCCTGGAGATCTCCTGCTATTCCTTCACCGCCGTCGCCCGCGCCGCCAGCCCCTTGATGGGCGAGGGCGGCAGCCTGATGACCATGACCTATATCGGCGCCGAACGGGTGACGCCGAATTACAACGTCATGGGCGTCGCCAAGGCGGCGTTGGAGGCCAGCGTGCGCTATCTCGCCAACGACCTCGGCCCGCGGGGGGTGCGGGTCAACGCCATCTCCGCCGGTCCGGTGCGGACCCTGGCCGGGTCGGCCATCGCCGACGCCCGTTTCGTCTATCGCTGGACCGCCGAGCAGGCGCCCATGGAACGCAACGCAACCCTCGAGGAGATCAGCGCCGCCGGCCTCTATCTCGTCTCCGACCTGTCGCGCGGCGTGACCGGAGAAATCCACCATGTCGATTGCGGCTATCACGCCATCGGCATGCCGTCGCCGGCCCGCATAAATAATCGCCGCGGCGATTAGGGCATGATCCGGCGATGCCGCCACGGCCCATGAATCGCGGCCGGGCGGCGGTCATGACGGCATCGGTGAAAAGGGCGGCCACGGGCCGCCCTAATCGATTCACCTAAGCGTTGGCCGCCCGGGCCCCGGGCCGTCCCTTCGCCTATTCGGCGGCGGGCGAATCGGCGGCCTGTTTGGTCAGGTCCTGGCCGGTTTCCTGGTCCACCGCCCGCATGGACAGCCGCACCTTGCCGCGGTCGTCGATGCCCAGCACCTTGACCTTCACCTGGTCCCCTTCATTGGCGACGTCGGTGACCTTATTGGTGCGGCCATCGGCCAGTTCGCTGATATGGACCAGCCCGTCCCGCTTGCCCATGAAATTCACGAAGGCGCCGAAATCCACCACCTTGACCACCTTGCCGGTATAGATCGCGCCGACCTCCGGCTCGGCAACGATGGATTTGATCCATTCGATGGCGCGTTCGGCGGCCGCGGAATCCACCGCCGCCACCTTGATGGTGCCGTCGTCTTCGATATCGATCTTGGCGCCGGTGGTTTCGCAAATCTCGCGGATCACCTTGCCGCCGGTACCGATGACATCGCGGATCTTGTCCTTGGGCACGCTGATGACGGTGATCCTGGGCGCGTTGTCGGACACCTCCGCGCGGGCGCCGGAAAGGGCCTTGGTCATCTCGCCCAGGATATGCAGGCGCCCATCGCGGGCCTGGCCGAGGGCGATCTCCATGATCTGCTCGGTGATCGAGGTGATCTTGATGTCCATCTGCAGGCTGGTGATGCCGTCTTCGGTTCCGGCGACCTTGAAGTCCATGTCGCCGAGATGGTCCTCGTCACCGAGAATGTCGGACAACACCGCGAAGCGGTCCCCTTCCTTGATCAGGCCCATGGCGATTCCCGCCACCGGCTTGGCCAGCGGCACGCCCGCATCCATCAGCGACAGGGACGAGCCGCAGACCGTGGCCATGGAGGACGACCCGTTGGACTCGGTCACTTCCGAGACCACGCGGATGGTGTAGGGAAAATCTTCCTTGCTTGGCAGCAACGGGTGAAGGGCCCGCCAGGCCAGCTTGCCGTGGCCGATTTCGCGGCGTCCCGGCGAACGCAGGAAGCTCGCTTCGCCGACCGAATAGGGCGGGAAGTTGTAGTGCAGCAGGAAATGTTCCCGGTAATCGCCGTCCAGGGCGTCGATGATCTGCTCGTCCTGGCCGGTGCCCAGGGTGGCGACGGCCAGGACCTGGGTTTCGCCACGGGTAAACAGCGCACTGCCATGGGCCCGGGGCAGAATCCCCACCTCGCAGCTTATCGGCCGCACGGTCTTGGAGTCGCGGCCGTCGATGCGCGGCTGGCCATCGAGAATGGCGCTCCGAACGATGTCCTTTTCCAGCTTCTTGATAGCCGCGCCGATGATATCACTGGTGGCCTCGTCGTCGTCGGCCAAGGCCGCCGCGGTTTTCGCCTTGACCGCCTCGATGGCGCCGTGGCGAACGGTCTTGTCGGGTGACTTGTAGGCCTCGGCCAAACCGCTCTGGGCGAGCTCCTTGACCCGTTCGCCGACGCCGGCCTGGGCGGGCGGCGGCTCGGCCAGGGCCCAGGGCTCCTTGGCGGCGGTTTCGGCCATCTCGATGATGGCGTCGATCACCGGCTGGATTTCGCGGTGACCGAACATCACCGCGCCTAACATGACCTCCTCGGAAAGTTCCTTGGCTTCGGATTCGACCATCAGCACCCCGTCCTGAGTGCCTGCCATCAACAAGTCCAGGGCGGAATCCGGCAATTCGTCGACCCGGGGGTTGAGCACGTATTGCCCGTCCACATAGCCGACCCGGGCGCCGGCGATGGGGCCGAGGAACGGCACCCCCGACAGGGTCAGGGCCGCCGAGGCGCCCACCAGGGCGACGACATCGGGGTCGTTTTCCAGGTCGTGGCAGAGAACCGTGCAGATGACCTGGGTCTCATTGCGGAACTGGGGGTGGAACAAGGGCCGGATGGGCCTGTCGATGAGACGCGAGGTCAGCGTTTCCTTTTCACTGGGGCGGCCTTCGCGCTTGAAGAACCCGCCTGGAATTTTCCCGGCGGCAAAACTCTTTTCCTGATAGTTCACGGTCAATGGGAAAAAATCGATGCCCACTCTGGGCTCTTTTTGGGAAACCGCGGTGCACAGCACGGTGGTTTCGCCATAGGTGACAAGCACGGCCCCATCGGCCTGCCGGGCCATGCGCCCGGTCTCCAAAATCAGCTTGCGTCCACCCCAATCAATTTCCTTTTTCAATATATCAAACATCCGTAGTCTTCCTTCCTTCCAACCTACCTACCACCCCGAGCGGCCCTGCCGCCCATGGGCCCCGGCCCGCCCGATGCGGACCAGGCATAATCAGCGCCGCAAACCGAGGCGCTGGATCAGTTTTTGGTATCGGCCTTCATTCTTGCGTTTAAGGTAATCCAGCAACCGGCGCCGCTTGCCCACCATCATGATGAGGCCGCGCCGGGAGTGGAAATCGTGTTTATGGGTCTTGAGATGCTCGGTCAGGTTGACGATGCGTTCCGAAAGGATCGCCACTTGCACCTCCGGGGACCCGGTATCGTTGGCGCCGGTGGCGTACTCCCCCACCAGCTCCTGTTTCTTTTCAGGCGTGATCGACATCGGTTACTCCTTAGATCACATGTTCAACACGCGCACCGGCCTGATTTCTCCGGCATGGTAACGGGCGAGGGCAACCAGCGTAGTCCCCTCCATGGCGCACACGACCATTCCGTCGGACAGTTCGGAGGATGGAGTGCCTGCACTCCCCTCCCGGGGCCCGGGGCCACCGGTGCGGAGCACCTTCACCGGCCGCCCTTGTCGTATGGCGGCGGCTTGTTGTCCGGTCACGGCCAGTGCCGGGATGTCGTCCAGCACGGTCTCGACCGGGTAGAGGTGCTCGAAAGCGCGCGCACTATGCCCCAAAGCGACTAAATTATCCAGCGGAATTGCATCCTTTTCACGAAACGGCCCGACCCGGGTGCGGCGCAGTTCGGAGACGTAACCGAGGGTGCCCAGCGCCGCCGCCAGGTCGCGCGCCAGCGCGCGGACGTAGAAGCCCTTGCCGCAATCGACCTCGAAGACGGCATGGTCGCGGCCGGGCCGGTCCAAGAAGCGCAGCGCATGCACCGTCACCGCCCGGGGCGCGAGGAATACGGGTTCGCCCTTGCGTGCCCGGTCATAGGCGCGCCGGCCGTCCTGTTTCAGCGCCGAATAGGTCGGCGGCACCTGTTGGATGGTGCCGACGAACCGGCCGAGGGCGGCGCCGATGGCGTCATCGCTGGGCCGCGCCGCGCTGGTTCCCACCATCGCCCCTTCACCATCATCGGTATCCCGGCGTTCCCCGAATCGGAGGGTAAAGCGATAGGACTTGCGGCCCAAAATGGCATAGGCCACGGTTTTGGTGGCTTCCCCCAGGGCCACCGGCAAGACCCCGGTGGCGAGCGGGTCCAGGGTGCCGCCATGGCCGATCCGCATGGGCTTGAAGGCGGTGCGAAGCCGCGCGACGGCAGCCGCGGAACTGATGCCGCGCGGCTTGTCCACGGCCAGCCAGCCATTGATGGCGCGCGCGCCCTCGGGCGGCTTGCGCCTACGACCCATGATCCCCTTCGCCTTGCCGGTGGACCGCCTCGGGCCCGGTTTCCAGGTCCCGTTCGACCTCGGGCCGGTGCAAAAGGGCGTCGATGCGCGAGGAATATTCAAAGGAAGTATCGGCAGAGAAGTGAATACGGGGCACGAACCTGAGGCTCAATTCCCGCCCCAGTTCACGGCGGAAATAACCTTGGGCCCGGTTGAGGGCGGCGACCACGCGGTCCATTTGCAGGCCGCCGAGCGGTATGACGAAGGCGGTCGCGTTCTTGAGGTCGGGGCTGACCCGGACCTCGGTCACGGTGATCGAGGCGGCCGCCAGGTCGGGGTCGTGGAAATGGGCGTGGTCGAAGATTCGGACCACCGCGTGGCGCAGCTCTTCGCCGACCCGAAGCTGGCGCTGGCTAGGCGCGTGCGAACGCTTGTCCATTCATCCCTGCCTGATCCATGGGCCGCGGCCTGAGCAAAGCAGTGCGCCCGGCTACAGCGTCCGGGCGACCTCTTCGACCTCGTAGCACTCGATCATGTCGCCGACCTGGATGTCATGGTAATTTTCGATGGCGATGCCGCATTCGGAGCCGGCGCGCACCTCGCGGGCGTCTTCCTTGAAATGCTTGAGGGTCTGAAGGTCGCCTTCGTGGACGACCAGGTCATCGCGCAGCAGGCGCACCTTGGAAGCCCGGCGCATCACGCCGTCGGTCACCAGGCACCCGGCGATTCGGCCCAACTTGGAAATATTGAACACCTCGCGCACCTCGGCCATCCCCATCTGGGTTTCCTTGATGGCCGGCGCCAGCATGCCTGAAAGGGCCTGTTTTACGTCGTTTGTAATATCGTAAATGATCGAGTAATAGCGGATTTCGACATTGTCGCGCCGGGCCAGGGCGCGGGCCTGGGGATTGGCGCGCACGTTGAAGCCGATGATGAAGGCCTCCGACGCCCGGGCCAGGATCACATCGGATTCGTTGATGCCGCCGACCCCGGCATGCAGGATGCGCGCCTTCACTTCGTCGGTGCCGATCTTCTCTATGGCGCCGGCGATGGCCTCCACCGAACCCTGGACGTCGGCCTTGATGACGATAGGCAGTTCGCCGCTCTCGCCGGCGGCGATGGCGGCAAGCATCTGTTCGACGGTGGCCCGCACGCTCGCCGCGGCGGCGGCATCGCGGGCCTGGCGCCGGCGGTAGTCGGTGACCTGCCGGGCACGGCCCTCGTTTTCCACCACGGCGAACTCATCACCGGCGATGGGCGTGCCGTTGAGGCCCAGCACTTCCACCGGCATCGAGGGGCCGGCCGCGTCGACGTTGCGGCCATGCTCGTCCATCAGCGCCCGCACCCGGCCCCATTCGCTGCCGGCGACGAAGACGTCGCCGACATGCAAGGTGCCGCGTTGGATCAGCACGGTGGCGACATTGCCGCGGCCCGGGTCGATTTTAGCCTCGACGACGGCGCCCTGGGCGGCGCGGTTGGGATTGGCGGTCAGTTCGAGAAGCTCGGCCTGCAGGACGATCACCTCTTCCAGCTTATCGAGGTTGGTGCCGTCCTTGGCCGAAACCTCGACCCACAGGGTGTCGCCGCCATGGCCTTCCAGGGCGACATCGTGCTGCAGGAGGTCGGTCTTGATGCGGTCCGGGTCGGCGCCTTCGAGGTCGATCTTGTTGATGGCGACGATCAGCGGCACCTCGGCGGCCTTGGCGTGGTGAATCGCCTCGATGGTCTGGGGCATGATGCCGTCGTCGGCGGCCACCACCAGAACCACGATATCGGTGACCTTGGCGCCGCGGGCCCGCATCTGGGTGAAGGCCTCATGGCCCGGCGTGTCCAGGAAGGTGATTTTCTGGCCCGATTTCAGGGTCACCTGATAGGCGCCGATATGCTGGGTGATGCCACCGGATTCCTTGGCCACGACGTTGGTTTCGCGCAGCGCGTCGAGAAGCGAGGTCTTGCCGTGATCGACGTGGCCCATCACCGTCACCACCGGCGAGCGCGGCTCCAGGCTCTCGGGCGCGTCTTCGCCGCCGGCGAGCCCAACCTCGACGTCGGATTCGCTGACCCGGCGGATGGTGTGGCCGAATTCGGTGACCAGCAGTTCCGCCGTGTCGGCGTCGATGTTCTCGTTGATGGCCGCGGTGACGCCCATATTGATCAGCGCCTTGATGACATCGGGGGCGCGTTCCGCCATGCGGTTGGCGAGTTCCTGAACGGTGATGGTCTCCGGCACCACCACTTCCCGGAACACCTTGACGGCTGCGCCGCGGCCCTGGAGCGCGGCCTGGGCGCGCCGTTCCCTCTCCCGGGCCCGGCGCATGGAGGCCAGCGAGCGCACGCGCTCTCCGCCTTCGTCATCGAGAGCCCGTGATATGGTGAGCTTGCCGCGGCGGCGGGCGCCCTCGTCCTTGCGCAGGGTCAGCGACGGCCGGCCCTTATCCGCCTTGGCGCCCTTGCGGCCCGGCGCGCGTTTCCTGGTGTCTTCTTCCTCGCCGATCTCCTCGACCGAGACAGGCGCCGGTTTGGCCTTGGCGCGGGCCGGCTTGGCCGGGGCCTCGGCATCGGGATCAGGCGGCGCGGCGGCGGCGGCCTGGGCCTCTTCCTCGGCGCGCTTCTTGGCCTCTTCCGCCTCTTCCTTGGCGCGGGCGGCGGCTTCGATCTTGCGCCGTTCGTCGTCCCGCTCGGCATCTTCTAAGACCCGCGCCCGAACCGCCTGTTCACCGCTGGTAAGCATTTCGCCCAGATCCTTGGCCTGGACCTCGGCGGCGGAACCATCACCCGGCTTGACTTCGGCCATGGTGCCGCTTTCGGTGGCGGCATAGGTCCGCTTCCTCAGCACTTCCACCGTGACGGCCTTGGAACGGCCATGGGAAAAGCTCTGCCGGATCTGTCCCTGCTCGACGGTCTTCTTGATCTCCAGGCGGCCCGGCCGGGAAAGCGACAGGGGCTTCTTTTTCTTGTCCGTATCTTTGGTCGTTTCGCTCATACTCGGTCCACTCTGTTCCTAACCTTGTCCCACTTGGCCTTGTCCCACCTAGGCGGCACCGGAAATTTCAGCTTGGCCGCCGGCGCCGCCGCGCACGCCCTCAAGCCGCGCCAATTCCCCGGCGATGCGTTGGGCGAAGCGGCCGTCGGTCACCGCCACATGAACGACGCCCTCGCGGCCGAACACGGCCCCCAGTTCCGCCGCAGTGAGGCCTTCCGCCCGGGCGATGCCCGAGGCCAAGGCCGCCAGCTTGCCGCGTCCATCGGCGGCGCCGTCCCGGGCGCCGATCAACAGGCAGGCCGTGCCGCCTTTCAGCGCCGCCCGGGTTTTTTCGAAACCGGCCACGGTGGCCCCGGCCCTGCGGGCAAGGCCGATCAGGTTACCGCACCGCGCCGCCAGCCCGGCCTCCACCCGCCGAAGAAGGTCCGGCGGCACTTCGACGGGACCCCTGAGGGCCCGGGGAAAATGCCGCCCCGACGCCGCCTCGGCGAGAATCTCCTTGCGCGCCTCCGCCCACAGCCCGCGTCCCGGCAGGCGTTGGTCCAGATCCGCGACCAGCGACCGGTCGGGCCCGACGACGAAGCGGATCATCCCGCCGCGCGGCAACGACCGGCCGCTGACGACGCATCGCCGGTCGCCGGCGCCGCCACCGTGGCGGCCCTCGGCCACCGCATGCCCCTTATGGCTGCCGCGCGCTGTCATGTTCGCCGCTTAGCCCTCCGTCCCCGGTTTCTCTTGATCGCCGGCGGATTGCGCGGGGGCGGCCTCATCGGTGTCGGCCGCCGCCTCGGAGGCTTCCGCCCCGCCCGCGCCTTGTTCGGCCTCATCGGCGTCGCCGGCGGCCTCTTCCTCGGGCTCATCGGCGTCGCCGGCGGCCTCTTCCTCGGGCTCATCGTCTTGGTACCAATGGGCCCGGGCTTCCATGATGATGGCGTTGCCTTCGCTTTCGGTGATGGCGAATTCCTGAAGCACCCCAACTTCGCCTTCCTCTTCCGAGCCCGACAGTTCATAGCCGGCGAGTTCGGCCAACTGGTCGCGGGTCTTGATGCCACCATTGGCGAGCGCCACCACCATTTCGGGCGAAAGCCCCGACAAATCCGCGAGGTCGTCGGCGATTCCCAATTCACGCCGTGTGGCGGCGAATTTCTCCGCCTGTTCGGCAAGATAAGCTTCCGCCCGGTTGGAAAGTTCCTGGGCGATTTCTTCCTCGAAACCCTCGATATTGACCAGCTCTTCCAGGGGCACGAATGCGACCTGTTCGATGGAGGAAAACCCTTCGGTGACCAGGAGATGGGCGATCACATCGTCGACATCGAGGGCGTCGATGAACATTTGCGACCGGCTGCGGAAGAATTCCTGGCGGCGTTCGGATTCCTGGGCCTCGGTCAGGATGCGGATATCCCAACCCGAAAGTTGGCTGGCCAGGCGGACATTTTGTCCGCGCCGGCCGATGGCCAGGGACAGCTGGTCGTCGGGCACCACCACGTCGATCCGTTTCTGGTCCTCGTCCAACACCACCTTGGTCACTTCCGCCGGCGCCAGGGCGTTGACCACGAAGGTGGCGGGGTCCGGCGACCACTGGATGATGTCGATCTTTTCGCCCTGCAGCTCGGCCACCACCGCCTGGACCCGGCTGCCGCGCATGCCGACGCAGGCGCCGACCGGGTCGATGGAGGAATCGTTGGACAGGACGGCGATCTTGGCGCGGCTTCCCGGATCCCGGGCCACCGACTTGATTTCGATGATGCCGTCGTAGATTTCCGGCACTTCCTGGGCGAATAGTTTGGCCATGAATTCGGGCCGGGTGCGGGACAGGAAGATCTGCGGGCCGCGCAACTCCTCGCGCACGTCATAGATATAAGCGCGCACCCGTTCGGAGGTCCGCAGGTTTTCACGGGGCAGGGCCTCGTCCCGGCGCAGCACCGCCTCGCCCCGGCCGAGATCGACGGTCACGTTGCCGAACTCGACCCGCTTGACGAGACCGCTCACGATCTCGCCGGCGCGATCCTTGTATTCCTCGTACTGGCGCTGGCGTTCGGCTTCGCGCACTTTTTGCACGATCACCTGTTTCGCGGTTTGCGCCGCGATACGCCCGAAGTCGATGGGCGGCAGACGGTCGATGAGAAAGCCGCCCAGCTCGATGTCGGGATCGACCTTGCGCGCCGCCTCTAAGGAGATCTGGGTGAATTCGTCCTCCACCTCCTCCACCGCCTCGGTGTAGCGCGCCAGGGTGATCTCGCCGGTGGCGCGGTCGATCTCGGCGCGGATATCGCGTTCCTGGCCATAGCGCGAGCGGCCCGCCTTCTGGATCGCCTGCTCCATGGCGGTCAGAACCTCCTCCCGGTCGATGGCCTTTTCCCGGGCGACGGCATCGGCGACCTGAATCAATTCGGGCCTGGCGAGGCCGGTGATTTCTTCCTCGAGGGGGGTATTTTCCGTGGTCTGTTCCATGTTTCTTCGAGTCCCGGTCACATAGTACCTATTGGCATCCTATGGGCGTTCATCACCCATGACATCAGGCCCGAGGCTCAGGGCGCGAACGCCCCGCCTCATGGCCGGTATTTCAAGCCTGGGGGCGCACCGCTCCCGAAGCCGCGATCAATTCATCGGTCAACACCAGCCGGGCCTTGGCAATGGCCTCGAAGGGCAGGCGCACCGTTTCCTTCTCCACGTCGATCGACACCATCCCCTCGGCCAGCCCCAAGAGCCTTCCCTTGAACCGGCGACGGCCGGCGATGACGTCGTGGGTTTCGATGCGGGCCTCGAATCCCGCAAACCTCTCGAAATCCCGGGGCCGGGTCAGGGGGCGGTCGATTCCCGGCGAACTGACCTCCAGGGTGTAGGCCTCGATGATCGGGTCCTCGGCATCGAGCAGCACCGAAACGCTGTGGCTGATCTCGGCGCAATCGTCCACCGTCATGGCGGCGCCGTCGGCCCTCTCGGCCATCACCTGAAGCACCGGACGGCCGCCGTGGGAAAGCCGCACCCGCACCAACTCATAGCCCATGCCCTCCAGGGGATTGGTAATCAGCGCCGTCACCCTCTCGTTAATCTGGTTCATCACCGTTGGCAAAATCCCGGCTATTGGGCGGGCTAGGCGTCACCCGCCGCCCCGCCCGGTTCCTGGAACTGGTAATAAAAAAGCGGGCCGGTGGCCCACCCCGCAAAGTCACCCGATTACTCGGACCCTATAGAGAATATTGGGGAATATAGTCATTTCCGCCGCGCCTTCAAGTGTTTTGGGGCTTTTGCCGGAGGCCGGGCGCGGCCCGCGGATGGCGCTCGAAAACCAGGAAGACCGGCGTGACGCCCTTGGCCCGCGCCTTTTCTTCGTACCGGGTGGCCGGCTGATCGGCGGGCCGGACGCGCCAATCCGCCGCCTTTTCCGCCACCCAGCGAAACCCCTCATGGGCCGTCAGCGCGGCCAGCGCCCAGCGCAGATAGACCGGGTCGTCGGTGGCGAAGCGCAGTTCCGCGCCATCGGCCATCACCCGGGCCAGGTCGTCCAGGGTATCGGCGGCGATGAACCGGCGGCGCGCATGGCGCGCCTTGGGCCAAGGGTCCGGGAACAGGACGAAGACACGGGCGAGGGTGCCCGGCGCCAGGCGTTCGATCAGGAAGCGCGCGTCATCCCCGTAGATGCGGATATTGGACAGCCGCCGCGCATCGACCCGGGCCAGCAGCGCGGCCACGCCATTGAGGAAAGGTTCGCAGCCGATGAAGGCGATATCGGCGTGGGCTTCGGCCTGGGCGGCGAGATGCTCGCCGGCGCCGAACCCTACTTCCAGCCAGACCTCGCGCCACGGCGGCGCGGCGGCGGCGTGGGAGAATGGCACCCCACCGGCGGCGAAGACCGGCGAACCGTCGAAAAACCGCGCCGGATCGAGCAGCGGAGCGCCGGGCCCGGCATCGAGGGTCAAACCGATCCGCGGCAACAATTCCCGGACCAAGCGCCTGCGGGCGGGCCGCAGAGACCGGCCCTTGCGGCGGCCATAGAGGATGCGTCGCGGGGCATGCGGCGGGGCGGATGGGCTGGGTGGTCTGGGTGGTCTGGTCATGGGCTTTTTTAGCCCCGGTCGGCTTAGGCGCCTCAGGTGAGGGCGGATACGAGTTCCTCCACCAGGTCATCGCGCTCCCAGGAGAACCCGCCGTCGGTGTCGGGCGCCCGTCCGAAATGGCCATAGGCCGCGGTGCGTGCATAGATCGGCTTGTCCAACCCCAAATGATCGCGAATGCCCCGCGGCGTGAGGTCCATGACCGCGCACAATGCGCCCGCCAATTTCTGTTCATCGCAAGTAGCGGTGTCATAGGTATGGACGTAGACCGAAAGCGGCTTGGCCACGCCGATGGCATAGGAAATCTGAATCACGCAGCGCTCGGCAAGGCCCGCGGCAACCACGTTGCGGGCCAAATATCGCGCCGCGTAGGCCGCCGACCGGTCGACCTTGGAAGGGTCCTTTCCGGAAAACGCGCCGCCGCCATGGGGCGCCGAACCGCCATAGGTGTCGACGATGATCTTGCGCCCGGTCAGGCCGCAATCGCTGTCGGGACCGCCGCGCACGAAACGGCCGGTGGGATTGACGTAGAATTCCTCCTCGGGGCACATCCAGCCGTCGGGCAGCACGTTTTCCACATGGGGCCGCACGATCTCGCGGACCTGCGCCTGGTCGAGACCTTCTTCGTGCTGGGTGGACACCACCACGGAAGCGGCCCGCACCGGCTTGCCATGGGAATAGAGAAGGGTGACTTGGCTCTTGGCATCGGGATAGAGGCCGGGCTCGGCGCCGGAATGGCGGGCCTCGGCCAGGGAGCGCAGGATGGCGTGGGAGTAATGGATGGGCGCGGGCATCAACACATCGGTTTCACGACAGGCATAGCCGAACATGATGCCCTGATCGCCGGCGCCCTCGGACTTGTTGCCCGCCGCGTCGACCCCCATGGCGATGTCCTCGGATTGGTTATGGATCAGAACCTCCACCCGCGCAGTTTTCCAGTGGAACCCTTCTTGTTCGTAACCAATATCGCGCACGCATTGGCGGGCGATCCTTTCGAGCTCCTCGGCGTCCAGGATTTTAGGCCCGCGAACCTCTCCGGCCATGACCACGCGATTGGTTGTCACCAGGGTTTCCGCACCCACGCGGGACTGCGGGTCCAGGGTCATATAGGCATCGACGATGGCATCGGAGATACGGTCGGCGACCTTATCGGGATGGCCTTCAGAAACCGATTCGCTGGTGAACAGGTAATCGCCTTGGGACACGGGCTCCTCCATGGTGACTCAGAAAACCCGCGCGCCGAGCCGCGCTGCTGCCCGTGGAGCATTGGCCCCACCGACGCGCATCACTTCTTCTGGGCGGCTCTTGTTGCAACCTTTGGCGGTGCCGTCAAGGGGTTTCCCGCCGAGTTGATTGCCTCAGGCCCCGTCGGCCATGGAGCGTAACAATTCAAGCACCCGGCGGCGCTGCTTGGGATCGTTGATGCGATAATAAGCGCGGATCATCTCCGCGGTTTCGCGGCTGGCCATGGGGTCCGCTTCGAACTTCACCGAGGCATCGGCGAAGCCCCGCGCCTTGGCGCCGGCCGTGGCCAGCGCCCTTGGCATTTCCTCGAAAAAAAAGGCGATGGGCACGCTCAGAACCTTGCTCAACGTGAACAGCCGGCTGGCGCCGATGCGGTTGATCCCGCGTTCGTATTTCTGGATCTGTTGAAAGGTAAGCCCCACCGCCTTGCCCAGCTTCTCCTGGCTCATGCCCAGCAACATGCGTCTTTGCCGAACGCGGCTACCGACATGGGCATCGATGGCGTTGGATCTTCCCTTGGTGGCGCGAGGGGGTCTGCGGGTCGATTTCGTTACGGCCTTCGCCATGGCTATTCCTTTTTATTATGTGGCCGAATCGTCGGTTTACGGCTGCAATAATGGTAACTACGCTAATAAACTAATTATATGGGAATATGTCCCAAGACACAACAATGAGATGTACTACCGGCATCATTTACCGTCCGCAGCGGTACGGCGGCGACCCAACCATAGGGCAAATAGTAATATAACACACGCCACGAGGGCGAAAATCCCATTGCCGAATCGGGCGAACGGCGTCGCTCGGCCGAGAGCCGCCGGAAGACGCCGCTGGATCACCCCGCGCCGGCCCAGGGGAAGCGCCTCGAGCACCCGGCCCCATGGATCGATCACCGCCGAGATCCCGGTATTTGCCGCCCGCACCAGCGGCAAACCCTCTTCCACGGCGCGGAACCGCGCCGCCGCCAGGTGCTGATAAGGCCCGGCGGACCGCCCGAACCAGGCATCGTTGGTGAGATTCAGGAGCCACCGCGGGCGGGGGCCCGGCGCCACCACGGCGCCCGGGAAGATGGCCTCGTAACAGACCAGGGGCGAGAACCGCGGCAAGCCGGGAATATCCAGGCTGCGCGCGCCGGGGCCGGGGGTGAAGTCGATTCGCCCGGCGGTGATCTTGGTGACGGGAAGGAATCTGCGGGCAGGAACGTATTCACCGAAGGGTACCAGGTGATGCTTGTCATAGGTCGCAACGATGCCCTTGCGGGTCACGGCGACGACCGCGTTCCACAGCCGGCGCGGCCGCGTTCCGGGCGCCGTGGCCCGCACCGCGCCGGTGATCAACACGCCATCGGCGGGGACCGCCCGCTTGAGCGCCCGGACCAACGCCGGATTGCCGTCGAGGGTGAAGGGAACCGCGGTCTCCGGCCAAATCACCACGTCGGGCGCGGCGCCCCGGGGGCCCCGCGAAAGCCGCAGGTAGGTGGCGTAATGGCTTGGCGCCAGATCGCGGCGCCATTTCAAGCGCTGGTCGATATTGCCCTGGATGATTCTCAGCGTCACCTCGGTGACCGCCGCGTCCGGCGCCGAGCCCACCCGGACCAGGCCCGCCCCGCCGATCGCCGCGGCCAGCACCATGGCGACCCCCAAGGGCCGGGCGCGGGCCAGGCCCGTGGTGGCCGCCCCCAGGGTCGCCGGTGCCGCGGCGATGGCCACCACCACCAGGGAGAGACCATAGGCGCCGAACAATGCCGCGCCCTGGATGGCGGCGGCATCGAAGGCCAGCGAAGTCGCTATCAGGTTCCAGGGAAATCCGGTCAGAACCACGCCGCGCAACCATTCGGTGGCGGCCCAGGCGGTCGCCAGGACCAGCACCCGCGGCACGCCGGGCCGGGCCCGGCAAGCCGCCCAGCAGGCGAGGGCGGGATAGGCCGCGAAATAGAGCGACAAGCCCAATACGGCGAAGGGCGCCAGCCAACCGTAGGTGGCGGCATCGACCAACAGCGCATTGGCGACCCAATAGAGCCCGCCGACGAAATGCGCGAAGCCGAACCACCATCCCAGAACCAACGCCTTGCGCCCGGCGCGCGGCCCCCCGTCGCGCCCGTCGATCAGCCAGACCAGGCCGGTGAAGGACACGAACAACACCGGCACGGCATGGATGGGGGGGAGTGCCGCCACCGCCACCGCGCCAAGCCCGGCGGCGGCGGCCGACCGGCGCCAGCCGGATAGCGCGCCAAGGCGCCGGGCCAGTTCCCTCATGACCCGTCCGCGTCTTGGTCCGGCCTCGGGGTGGGTAGGTTGCGAAGGCGGACGCGCTTGATCCGCCTGGGGTCCGCATCGATGATTTCGAACTCGATGCCGGAAGCGTGCTTGATGATCTCACCCCGGCCCGGGACCCGGTCCAACATGGTGATGATCAGGCCGCCCAGGGTTTCGACGTCCTCGGCGCGCTGGTCGTCGGTCAAGACCGGGCCGACGCGCGACTCGAATTCCCCGAGCTCGGTGCGGGCATCGGCGATGATGGTGCCGTCGGGCTGGGTGATCATGGCAACTTCGTCGGCGTCGTGTTCGTCCTGGATGTCGCCGACGATTTCCTCGACCAAATCCTCGATGGTGACAAGGCCGTCGACGCCGCCGAATTCGTCGACCACCAGGGCCATGTGCATCCTCGTCAGGCGCATCTGCAACAGCAGATCCAACACCCGGATGGTGGGCGACACGAACAACACCTTGCGCACGATATCGGCAAGCATCAGCGTTTCAGCGGTGTCCACCCGCGCCAGCACGTCCTTGATGTGAACCATGCCCAACACGTTATCCAGGGTCTCGTGGTAGACCGGCACCCGGGAATGGGCCTCCCGGGTCATCAACGCGATCAGCTCTTTGAGGGGGGCGTCCACTTCGATGGCGACGATCTCCGCCCGCGGCACCATCACATCGGCGGCATTGACATCGCGCAGATTGAGAACATTGCCGATCAGCAGCCGTTCGTCGTCATCGATGGTTTCCTCGCCGTCGGGCCGTTCCTCGATCAGCTCTTCCAGGGTTTCGCGGATCGAACCGTCGCCGTTGCGCCGCCGGCCGCGCCATCCCAGCCAAGCCAGGAAATTCTGGAATTTGGATTGATGTTGGTATTCGGCCCCGGTCCCGCGAGGCCGGCTAGATTGAGCTTTTTCGGTCATCTCTCTCGCTGTGGGCGCTTGCCCTAGCTCTCATGGTCGGCATAGGGATCGGCGATCCTCAGCCCCGCCAGAATATGCGCTTCGGCCCGCTCCATGGCTTCGGCGTCCGACACGGCTTGATGATCATACCCCAAAAGGTGCAACACGCCATGAACCACGAGATGGGCCAGATGATCGGCCATCTCCAGGCCGCGTTCATGGGCTTCCCGGCGCACGGTGCCGAAGGCCAGCACCACGTCCCCCAGCAGTCGCGCCGCCTGGGGGGCCGGCGGCTCGGACCCGCTGGCGAAGGCCAGCACGTTGGTGGTCGCGTCGATCTTGCGATAGTCCCGGTTGAGCCCGCGCACCTCTTCGTCGCCGGCCAGCAGGATGCTGATTTCCAGCGGCCCCGGACCGGCGCGCGGCCGGGCGGCGGCCAAGGCGGCGCGCTTGGCGATGTCCCGGCACTGGGGCAGGGCCGCCGCCCAGGCGCCATCGCTCACCGCGACCGGGACCGCGATCTCGGCGTTTTCGGGAACCATGGCGGGTTCACTTTTTTGCGTCACCTTGGCCTTCTCCGTCGGCCGGATTGGCCGCGCGCGGCGTGGCGCGCCCCCGCTTCCCGGACGCCGCGGCCTTGGCGTTGTCCTTGGCGGGGCCGCGCCGCCCTTCGGCCTGCTCATAGGCGCGCACCACCCGCGTCACCAGGGGATGGCGGACCATATCCTGGTCGGTGAAGCGGACCATGGAAACGCCGTCGATGCCATCGAGCAACTGAACCGCGTCGGTCAGACCCGAGCGGGTCCCCAGGGGCAGGTCGACCTGGCTCAGGTCCCCGGTCACCACCATGCGGGATCCTTCCCCGAGCCGTGTCAGGCACATCTTCATCTGCACGCTGGTGGTGTTTTGCGCCTCATCGAGGATGATGAATGAATGGGCCAGCGTACGCCCCCGCATGAAGGCCAGCGGGGCCACCTCGATGTCGCCGCTGGCCAGCCGCTTGACCACTTGGTCGCCCGGCAACATGTCGTAAAGCGCGTCGTAGAGAGGGCGCAGGTAGGGATCCACTTTTTCGCGGATGTCGCCGGGCAGGAATCCGAGCCGTTCCCCGGCCTCCACGGCGGGACGCGAAAGAATGATGCGGTCGACCACGCCGGCCTGAAGAAAGGCGACGGCGGTCGCCACCGCGAGATAGGTCTTGCCGGTCCCGGCCGGGCCGAGGCCGAACACCAGTTCATAGGTGTTCATGGCTTCGATATAGGCGGCCTGGGTGGGGGTCCTGGGCGTTACCTGCCGCCGCCGGGTCTGAATAACGGCCCCGCCCGCGCCGATGGCGCTGCCCTGGCCGCCGGGCGCCAACTGGCCCGCCGCCGCCAGGCGGACGATGGCGTCGACCTCGCCTTGATCGGGAGGCACGCCCTCCTTGACGCGTTCATAGAGGGTCATCAACGCATCCCGGGCGGCGGCGGCGGCGGACCTGGGGCCGGTGATGGTCACCTGGTTTCCCCGTGCATGGACGGTGACGCCGAGATCGTTTTCGACGCGCACCAGATTGCGGTCGTGCTCGCCGAAGAGAAGCGTCAGAACCGAATTGTCGTCGAATTGCAGGACCAACGGCTTGGCGCCGGCGCCGGCGCCGGCGCCCTGGCGGCCGGAGCCGGCGGGCCGGGTCCGTTTTCCCGAGCCCGACCGCGCCGGGCCGCGGGTCATGGCCCGGCCCCCAAGGGCGCGCGCTCGGCGAGCGTTCCCGCCAGGCTGTTGGCGTGGCCTTCGGTGATCCGCACCGGAAGAATTCGCCCCCGCAGCGCCTGGGCTTCGCCGTCGCCGGGTGTCACGTGGACCGCCTGAAGATAGGGGCTTCGGCCCGCCATCTGGCCCCGATAGCGGCCGGGACGGTCAAACAGCACGTCCATGACACGCCCGACGCAGGCCTCGTTGAAGGTCCGCGCCTGGGATTTCAGTTCCGTTTGCAACCGGGTGAGGCGTGCCGATTTGACGTCCTCGGGCACTTGGTCGGGCCTCTCGGCGGCCGGCGTCCCAGGCCGGGCGCTGTACTTAAAGGAGTAGGCCTGGGCATAACCCAGGCGGCGCGCCAGGTCGAGTGTAGCCTCGAAATCGCTGTCGCTTTCCCCGGGGAATCCGACGATGAAATCCGACGACAGGGCGATGTCGGGCCGCGCCGCGCGCAGGCGCTCGGCAACCGAGGTGTATTGATCCACCGTGTACCGCCGGTTCATCGCCGCCAGCACCCGGTCGGACCCCGACTGCACCGGCAAGTGGAGGTGGGGCATCAGGGCCTCAACCTCGCCATGGGCGGCGATCAGGTCGTCATCCATGTCCGAGGGATGGGATGTGGTGTAGCGGATCCTGGCCAGGCCATCGATCCCGGCAAGGTCGCGGATCAACCGGCCGAGCCCCCATTCCCGTTGGCCCAAAGCCGATCCTGGCGCGGTGCGGCTGGGCGCCGCGCCGTGATAGGCGTTGACGTTCTGGCCCAACAGGGTGATTTCCGAAACCCCGCCCGCCACCACGGCGCGGGCCTCGGCGATAATGTCCGCCGCGGGGCGCGAATACTCCGCCCCCCGGGTGTAGGGAACGACGCAAAAGGTGCAGAATTTATCGCACCCCTCCTGAACCGAGATAAACGCCGCGGTTTGCCCCTGGCGGCGCCGCTCGGGCAGGGAATCGAACTTGGGCCGGGCCGGAAATTCGGTCTTGAGGACGGCGGTGCCCCGCGCTGCGTCCTCCACCATCTGCGCCAGGTCCTGGTAATTCTGCGGGCCGAAGACGATATCGACGAACGGCGCACGGTGTTGCATTTCCTCGCCTTCGGCCTGTGCGACGCAGCCGCCGACGCCGATCAGCATGGTCCGGCCACGGCCGGCCGCGGCGGCCTTTATGGCGCGCAGGCGTCCGAGTTCCGAGTAGACCTTCTCCGCGGCTTTTTCGCGGATATGACAGGTGTTGAGGATGACCAAGTCGGCCGCTTCGGGCGCCGCCGTCATCTCAAAGCCCGCCGGCGCGAGAACATCCGCCATCCGCGCGGAATCGTAGACGTTCATCTGGCAGCCGTAGGTTTTAATGAAAAGCTTCTTCACCGAATCCACGTTTCAACGTGCATCACGCCGACCCCTGGGACGGAACGCCATAAATACGCCCGCGCGCCGTCTTCAGGTGGTGGGAACCAGTGTTTAAGTAACATCACACCTCAAATAGTCAAGATCGGCGCCCATCGGCTTCAGGCCGGCACCGATGGGCCCCGACGCCCGGAATTGGCCGCGGCGACGCCATCGCGGACGACCTCGAAGCAATGCTCGGCCAGCGCCTTGCGGGACCCATATTGGCCGATGGTGACCGGTTCGTGAAACCACACCTCGGCGCGCACCGTGCTGAAGGTTAAAATACGCCACAGGTGGGGCAGCATCTCCATGTCGCCGTACCAGGCGAACAGGGGGCGCCATTCCCGGCCCACCGGAAGGCCGGCCAGCGCCGTATAGGCGACGGAGAACGGCTGCACCAGGAGCGGTGCGCCGTCCACCTGCAACTCGGCAACGGCGAACAACGCGCTTTTGAACGGCAGCACCCTAACGCCATCGTCGGAGGTCCCTTCCGGGAACAGGATCAAACGATCACCGGCCGCCAATCGGGCGCCGATTTGATCGCGCTGTTGGGCCGCGCGCGACCGACGCCGCTCGACGAACACCGTGCGCTGCAATTTCGCCAACCAGCCGAACAACGGCCAATCGGCGATTTCCGCCTTGGCGATGAAGCTGCCATCGATGATCGTCCCCAAGACCATGGTATCGAGGTAAGAGGTGTGGTTGCCCACGAACAGCGCCGGCGTGTCCGTCGCCATCTTGCCCCGCACGACGATGTCGAACCCCAGCAGGTGGGCGCAGATTCGGTGATAGGTGCCCGGCAGGCGTTCCGCCAACCGGGCGCCCCGGGCCAGGGCGACCGCCTGCACGGGCATCAAGGCCATGGTAACCAGCAAATAAGCGATGAGGCGTGCGGCGCCCCTCAGGATCGATCCTTTGGGAATCAGTTGGCCCCCGTGTGGTGGTTGGTGCGCTCGAAATGGCGGAGATATTTTTCGGTCACCAGATCGGTCTTGACCAGCACGCAGACATCGGTGGTGTTGAACTGTTCGTCGATGACGGCCCCATCGCCGATGAAGCCGCCGAGACGGAGATAGCCTTTGATCAGCGGCGGCAGGCTGGACAGGGTCGCGCGCTTGTCGATGGCATCGGCGGGCATCAGGTCCATGGATACGTAGCGCGAGGACAGCGCCCGGGGCCGGTACATTTCCGGCGCCAAGTGAAAATGATGCAGGTAGGACAGCGGTTCGGCGAGGGTGTCGATATCGGTTCCGGGCAGGCTGGCGCAGCCGAACATCATCTGAATGTCGTAGTGGTAGACATAGGCGGAAATGCCACGCCACATGATCTGCATGGTCGGACGGGTGCGGTGATCGCGTCCCACGCAGGAGCGCCCGAGCTCTAGGATCTCCCCATCCAGGGCCGCGATCTTGTCGATATCGTACTCGTCGGCGGTATAGAACCCCCCGTGACGGGCGACGGCGACGCGGCGGATCAGCCGATAGGTGCCCACCACCGAGTCCCGGGGATCGTCGCCCCGGGAATGGTCGAACACCAGAAGATGGTCGCAAAGGGGATCGAAGCCATCGAAATCCCTTTTCTCGCGCGCCATCTGGGCGGTTGGATGGGCCGCCATTTCCTCATAGAACACCCGGTAACGTAATTTCTGGGAAGCGACAATTTCGCCCTTGGACTGCGCCAGTCGCACCTCCAGGTCCCCCGCCCGGAGCCCGTCCATCAACGCCTGAGGTCGACCGATCGTTTCCGTTGCCAAGGTTCACCTATCCCTGCTGCCGCGCCCTGGCACAGTCGGACGCGACTATTCGCTTTTCTTTGGAACACAGAACAATTCCATTCTATGTCCCACTAGGTCGAGCCCCAACTCATCGGCCAGCGCGCACTGTAACGCCTCTATTTCCTTGTTGTAAAATTCCAGGACCTCTCCCGTCCGGATATTGATGATGTGATCGTGGTGTTCTTCCGAGCGTTGTTCGTAGCGGGACCTTCCGTCACCGAAATCGTGGCGGGTGATGATGTCGGCCTCTTCGAACAGGCGGACCGTCCGGTACACCGTGGCGATGGATATCCGGGAATCGATCACCGAGGCACGGCGATGGACCGCCTCCACGTCGGGGTGATCGAGCGCATCGGACAGCACCTGGGCGATGACCCGGCGCTGCTCGGTCATCTTCATGCCTTTATCGATGCAAGCCTGCTCTAGGGGTGACATGGCGTTTTCGCTTATCCAGCGATCTGGCAAGCGTCCTTATCAAGGTTGCTCCGCGCATTCCGGGCAATCATACTGAACAGTCCTGCCAACGGGAATAGCCGATGGCCATCCCCGGTCAGAAAGATTGAACGCCTTCCAACGGCGCCGGTACCGCCTTTGAACCTTTCAACCGGGCCGGCGGCGCCTGTACGCTTGAGAAAATTCGGGTGGTCTTCCGCCTCTAGAGTACTTCCGGGTTAAATTGAATCATTTGACCGGAAAGTGCTCTAACCCCTGCGCCTGGGCTTCCTGCCGAGGCCGATCTTTTTCGCCAGGTTGGAACGCTGGCGCGCGTAATTGGGTGCGACCATGGGATAGTTCGCCGGCAGGCCCCAGCGCTCGCGATATTCTCCGGGGGTCATGTTGTAGGAGGTTTTCAAGTGCCGCTTCAGCATCTTAAGTTTTCTACCATCCTCCAGACAGATGATATGATCGGGCGTTACCGACCGCTTGATGGGAACCGCCGGCTGGGGCCGGTCGGCCTGTCCCGAGGGGCCTTGGTCGATGGTCGTGAGCGTGCCGTACACTTGGCGGATCAGATCAGGAATATCTTGAATTGCCACCGGATTATTGGCCAGGTGAGACGACACGATTTCGGTTGTCAGTTCGAGAAGGTCGTTTGTTTCTCTTGGATCCGCCATTTACTTTACTCTCCGTTAGAAAATAGTGACGCTAATATAGTTGTAATGTAAAAATACTTCAACTTTTTAATTGCTGAGGAATATGGCTAAGCACTACCTCGATATAACTAGCGATACGTGTCCACTTACCTTCGTCAAAACCAAAATTTTGATCGAAAGTATGGCGCCGGGCGATATCGCCGTCGTCCGCCTCAAGGGCGCCGAGCCGCTTGGCAACGTGCCGCGGTCGGTGCGCGAGCACGGGCACCAGGTGATCAGGCTGGAACCCGCGGAATCCAGGGCTTCCGGCGAAGACGACGTGTATGTCCTCACCTTGCGGAAATCCGCCGGTCAGTCTTCCAACGACAACGAATAGGTGAGCGCCGCCAAGGCCACCCCCTGGGGGCGCCGGTAATATCGCGGCCGCCGTCCCACCGGCCGGAAACTGAAATTACGGTAGAGTCGCAGGGCGACGGCATTGTCTTCGGCCACTTCGAGGAACAGGCGCGACACCTGGTCCCGCCGGGCGCGGTCTATGGCCGCCGCCAACAGGGCGCCGCCGATGCCCCGGCCCCTTTCGCCGGTGGTGACGGCAAGGGACAGGAGCTCGCATTCCCCGGCCGCGCTGCGGCCCAGCGCGAAACCCAGCAAATCGCCGCCGCCGAGCCCACCGGTGCCCACCACCCCTTCTTCCACCGCCAGCAATCCGAAGGCGCCGGGCATGGCGAGCACCTGGCGCACGGTGAAGATGCTCCAGGCTTCATCGAAACAGAGCTTGTGCAACGCGGCGATGGCCGGGCCATGGACACCATGGGCGGCGATCACCGCGATGCCGTCGGGAAGGGAAAGGGCCTTCATGGCCTTGCCCCCGCAGCGGGCAGAAGGGCATCGGGCGGCCGGATGTAAAGCGGCCTGGGCGGCAGGTCCGCCGACAGCGGCCGCCCGGTGAGGGATTCCGCTCCCGACGCCGCCACCTGGGCGGCGTCGGGAGGCCCCATGGCGGAAGAAAACCGGATCCGCGCCCCGGCCCCGTCACCGGCTTCCGCGCAGTCCGCCAACGCCACCCTCAGCGCCGGGCCGCCGTCCCCGGCGATCAGCAAGGGCCCCGCCGGCAGCGCACCCGGCACCATGCCCGGATCAAGCGTGCCCGGCGCGCCCACGGGCCGCCGTTGGGCATCGAAAATCTGGCTGAATACATCCCTGCGCTTGCCGTTGACCGCCACCAGGAGCGTCCGCCCCGCCGCCTCGCCTTCGGGAACCGCACGGGCCAAGGCGGCAAAAGTGCTGATGCCGACCACCGCCGCCGGCGCCGCCAAGCCGATCGCACGGGCCGCGGCCAGGCCGATGCGCAGGCCCGTGAAAGCGCCCGGGCCGACCGTTACGGCGATGGTCTCGAGGTCGCCAAAGGCCAGCCCGGACTCCGCCATGACCTCGCCGATCATGGGATTGAGCCTTTCCGCCTGACCCCTTTCCATCTCCTCGAACCTGTGCGCGACGATGCCGCCCGCCGACCAAACGGCTACCGAGCACCCGGTGGTGGCGGTATCGAGCCCGAGAACATTCACCGCCTATCCCCTCCCAAACGTCGAATGGCCAAAGCCGCCATGTTATACTGAAGCCTGTCATGGCCCAACCGACATCCGAGACCGGCACCCCCTTGGCCGAAATTACGGCGCCCCGCTTCGACATTGATTTCGAAATCGCCTATGCCGGAGACGATAATTTCACCGGTGCGCCGGTCTATGGCCGGCCGGCGTGTTATCTGCATCACGACGCGGCGGCGGCGCTGCTGCGGGCCATCGAATTGGCCGGCGAGATCGGCTTGCGTTTGCTGATCTTCGACGGCTTTCGCCCGACGGAAGCGCAATGGGTGTTGTGGAACCATACTCCGGACCCCGATTTCCTTGCCGACCCGCGGCGCGGTTCGCCCCATTCCCGCGGCGTCGCGGTGGACCTCACCCTGGTCGACGAGAAGGGCGCGCGGCTCGAGATGGGCACCGGCTTCGACGACTTCACGCCGCGCGCGCACCACGGCAACCGGGATATCCCCAGCCGCGCCCAGGTCAACCGCCACATCTTGCTCGGCCTAATGACCACCGCCGGCTGGGATTTTTACCGTAATGAGTGGTGGCATTACCAGATGTTCGATTCGCGCCGCTACCCGCTGATCAGCGATCGCCAGCTGGAACGGCCCATGATGCCGCCCGGCGGAAAGAATCGCCAGCCGCCAAACCCATGAGTTCTTGCCTGGTTCCCTCAACCGGCCATAATGGACGCGCCCGTGGTGTCTAGAAGGTTCCCCATGTCCAGTACCGGCCCCGGATTGAAAGCCCACCCGGTGGCGCATGCTTCGATCATCGCCGCCCTTGGGCTTGCCCTGGTGACGGCGCCGGGCCCCGGCGCCGCGCAACAAACGGCGCAGGAGAGGCCGCCTGAAGCGCCGTCCGCGGTGGTGATGATGTATCACCGTTTCGGGGAAAGCGCCTGGCCCTCCACCAATATCCGGATCGACCAGTTCGAAGCCCATCTGGAGGAACTCGCCACCGGAAAATACGCGGTGCGCCCGGTGGCCGACATCGTCGACGCTCTCAAGGCGGGCCGGCCCTTGCCCGACAGGACTATTGGACTGAGCATCGACGATGCCTTCCTATCGGTGTACCGCCAAGCTTGGCCACGGCTGCGCAAGGCGGGGCTCCCCTTCACGCTGTTCGTCGCCACCGGGGCGGTCGACCGGCGCGGCAAGGATTACATGAACTGGGACCAGATCCGGGAAATGGCGCGCGCCGGGGTCACCATCGGCACCCACAGTGTAAGCCATGCCCATCTGCCGATGCTGAGCGCCGCGGCGATCGAGGAAGAGCTCGCCAAATCCAACAAGCGTTTCGAAAAAGAGCTGGGCTTTAAACCCCGGCTTTTCGCCTACCCTTACGGGGAAGCCAGCCGCGCGGTCATGGCGGCGGCGCGGGCGGCGGGTTACCTGGCGGCCTTCAGCCAGTATTCGGGGGTCGCGCACGGTAAGTCCAACTTCTTCTACCTGCCCCGCTTCGCCTTGAACGAACGCTATGGGGCGCTTGCCCGCTTCCGGTTGGCCGCCAACGCGCTTCCCCTTCATGCCACCGACATCACCCCCCGGGACCCGGCCATTAGCGCCAATCCACCGGCCTTCGGTTTTACCATCGGCAAGGGAATTCGCGGGCTCCGGTCGCTTGCCTGTTATTCCTCGGCGCACGGAAAACTGGCGATCCAACGCCTCGGCCAACGGCGGATCGAGGTCCGCCCGCCGAGCGCCTTGAAGCCGGGCCGGTCACGCATCAACTGCACCCTGCCGGCCGGCGCCGCGCGTTGGCGCTGGCTCGGTTACCAATTCTTCGTGATAAAAAAATGAACCCCCACTGGGGGGCTCTTTGTATCAAGAGTAGCCGGCGCGATACTTTTACAGTTACGCCGGGTCTGGCTTCTCCACGCCCCCAAGCACGCGGCTGAGCCGCGCCCCGTCGAGCGCCCGGAGATCGTTCACGCGGATGATCGACTTGATGGTTTCCACGTAATCGGCGCCACGCGCCGAATAGCTTTTCAGGGCATCGACCAACCTGTAGGCATCGAGCCCGTGGGGGCCCCCGGCTTCGGCGCGCATTCGGGCACGAAGCGCCCGAAAGCGGGCATAGGCGGCATGGGTGTTCAGGTTCTGCGCGTAAGACCGCACGCCCTCCAGCAGATGGCCGAAAACCTTGATCTTGAAACTCGAGCCGGCGGCTCGGTTTATGGGAATGATCCCCGGCGCCTCGGCGTAGGTCCGCTGCCCGAACAGCGCCCGGCCCTCGAGGGCGAAACGCGACGAGCCCCAGCCGCTTTCCTCAGCGCCCTGGGCAAGGGCCAGCGACGGCGGGATCACGTCGACGCGCAGCAGTAAGCCCGCGCGGTCGTTTTGGGAAACGCCGAAACGGCCGTACTGGGCGGCCAGCCAAGAGCGTTCCGCGGGCGCCAACGCCTGACCTTTCGCCTCGCGCGCGGTCAACCCCAGCACTTTCGCCCGGATGGCGCCAATCTCCTCATTGGTACGCAACACCAGAGGCAACATGGTCTTGATGAAAACCGCCTTGCGCGTGGCGATCGATGAAACCTTGCCGATATCCTTGGGCATCGCCTTGACGAACACCCGCGGCACCGCACCGGCGCCCCTGCGCACGTCTTCGAGGCGGTAGCCGATCCTGCGAAAATCGTCGTACAGCTCACGGGCGCTGGCGGAAACGACGATCACCCCCCGGGGCTTGATCCCCAGCCCGGCCCTGGACTTGACCGCGGCCACGACGGCGGCGCCTTGCACCTCGGCCAAGAGAGGCGATCGTCCATCGCCGCCAAGATGCGCGAGCACGGGCGCGGGCGCGGGCGCGGTCGAGATCAACACGGCAACCAGGCCGGTCCCGACCGCGAAGAAGGCGATCACCGCCGTTCGCGCCACCACTGCCCTTCGCGCCACCACCGCCGTGGCCCAGGCGCGCCTAAGGCCGGCGGCCGAACGGACCAAGCGCCACCATGCCCACGGCATCAAGGCCCTTGCCCGGGCGATGTAAAAATAGATGTTGTTGTCGAATTTCGCCACTTCCACAAATCCTTTCAGACTGCGAAAGACGGCCGCCCCCAATCGGTCCATCTCATTATCGAGTCGGCGCAGCCTCGCCTACTCGATCGGTCGCACTTCCCTGACCTCGGGGATGAAATGCTTGAGCAAATTTTCGATGCCCATCTTCAGGGTCGCCGTGGAACTGGGACAACCGGAACACGCGCCCTGCATGTGCAAATAAACGACCCCGTCCTCGAACCGCCGAAACACGATATCGCCGCCATCCTGAGCCACGGCGGGACGAACCCTGGTGTCCAGAAGCTCCTTGATCCGGACCACGGTTTCATCGTCGTCCTCGTCCGTGGATGCCTCTTCCGCCGCTTCGGCCGCGCCCTCCTCCACCACCGGCGCGCCCGACGTGTAATGCTCCATGATGGCGCCAAGAACCATCGGCTTCATGGTCGCCCAATCCCGTTCGTCGGTCTTGGTGACGGCGATGAAATCGGCGCCCAGGAAAACCCCGGCCACGCCATCGACGCCGAACAGGCTTTTGGCCAGGGGCGAGCGCTTGGCGCCGTCAGGGTCGGTAATGTCCAGGGTGCCGCGTTCCATCACGGCGAGACCCGGAAGAAACTTCAGGGTCGCCGGGTTGGGCGTGGATTCGGTCTGGATAAACATCTGCGCGTTCCCTGACAATTTTTGCGGAAGGGTGGGTATTTCCCTTTTCCATCCGCCGGTGGCCATGTGCGCCGCGTGCCGGCCTCATTTCTTTCTGCCAACAAGACATAAAGTGGATAAAGAACCGGACAAAATCAAGCCAAATTTTATCCTTAATTTCAGTAAGTTATTAACAGTCAGGGTTAACGCGGCGCAAATCGGGAGGACTCGAAATAATCGGTCCCCGACCGACTTTTGAACGCAACAAAGCGCGCCGGCCGGTGCGGGAAATTTAGGTGAGGGCGTCGATTTCCGCGTCGGTCAGGTCACCGGGGACCACGGTCAGGGGCACCCGGAGACTGCCCGACGCCTTCCCCGCCAGGGCCGACACCAGGGGACCGGGGCCCTTCTTGCCCGCCGCCGCCGCCAACACCAGGATGGAAATGCCCTTTTCTTCGCTGATCAGGTCCAAGAGTTCGTCGGCAAGGTTGCCCTCGCGCAGGAAATAGACCGGCGTCTTGCCGGACAATTCCTGGACATCTGCGGAGACCTCGTGGAGCAGCGCTTCGGCCTCTTCCCGGCGTTCCTGGCGCATGATGTCCTCCACCGCCATCCAGTGCTTGAACTCCGCCGATTCGATAACGTAGAGCAGGGCCACGCGGCCGCCGGTGCGCTTGGCCCGGAGGCTGGCGAACCTGAGCGCCTTGTGATGCTCTTCGGTGGCGTCGATGACCACCAGGAAGATGCGTTCGGCCACGCCGCCGTCGGACGGTGCCGCGTTGGAATTCCCAAAGCTGTCATTGCCGAGAGACATGGTCTTAGGCCTTTCTGAAGACGACGCCCGCGAACAGTCCCGCGAGCAGGGCGATAGCGATGGCGAAGAAGCCGTAAAGGGCCGACGAGGCATGGGCAAATCGGTAGACATCGGCGCCGATGCCGACCTTGGCGATGGTCAGCGGCACGGTCTGGGCACTGGCGACGCTGCCGTTGCGGACGAAAAACACATGGACCGTGTAGGATCCGGTGGGCACGTTGGCGGGGAATTCAATGGTCGATCGGAACAAGCGCTGGCCGAGAAAATCGACATCCTTGGGCCGCACCGTGAACAGCCCATTGAGGACCTTGTTGCGGATCAGGCCGGCGCGGAACCCGGCGAGGTCTTTGGCGGCGGCCTTGCCCGTGGCGACCAGCCGCAGGTGCTGGACGCCGATCTCGTGGCGTTGGACGGCCGGCGGCGGAAGAAGCTCCTCGATGGGCTTCGAAGAGGCCAACCAGTAGTAGGACGGCACGTCGCGGAAGGTCACTTCGGTGTCGTTGACCCAGATGCCCGCGAGACGCTCCTTGCGGCGCACCACCTCCCGCCGCGCCGGACCGCGCACGACGATAATGACGTCGCCTTCCCCTTCGGTAGCCCCGAACAGCAGCACCTTGGTGCCGACGAATCCGGTGGTGATGGCGACCAGGTGGCGCGACGCGTCGGCCACCAGGCCCTGGGCATGGAGGCCGCCGGGGACCGGCCCCAGGGCCAAGGCAGCCGCCAGCACCAGGACTTTGGGGCCGCGCCCGGCCATCACCCGAGCCCTGCGCCGAGGGAATAGATATCTTCGGGCGTCACCACCAAGCCGAACATGATCGCGGCGCCGACGAAAAGCACGAACGCACCGAGCAGAAGGCGCAGGTACTCACCGGGGAGCCGACCCGCGAAACGGCCGCCGAACTGGGCGCCGATGACGCCGCCGGTAAGCAGGATCAGGGCCAGAACCACGTCCACGGTCTGGTTGCTGACCGCCTGCAGGAAGGTGACGTTGGCGGTCACGAAAATGATCTGGAACAGCGACGTCCCCACCACCGTAATGGTCGGCATGCCCAGCACGTAGATCATCGCCGGCACGATGATGAAGCCGCCGCCGACCCCCATGATGGCCGAAAGGATGCCGACGAAGAAGCCGATGGCGAGCGGTAAAAGCGCGCTGATATAGAGTTTGGACTTGCGGAACCTGATCTTGAAAGGAAGCCCGTGCAGCCAGGTGTGCTGGTGCAGCTTGCGCCGGGCGCCGCCGGGCCGGCGGCGGCGCAGGACGGCGCGCACCGATTCACCTAACATCAAACTGCCGATGACGCCGAGGAACGCCACATAGGAGAGCGAGATCACCAAATCCAACTGGCCCATGGCGCGCAGCAGCGAATAGAGCCACACGCCGAAGCTCGACCCGGCGATGCCGCCGGCCAACAGCATCGCACCCATCTTGAAATCGACATTGCCCCGGCGCATATGGACGAGCACGCCGGAGACGGACGCCGCCACCACCTGATTGGCTTCCGTGGCCACCGCGACCGCCGGAGAGACGCCGATGAAGATCAACAGCGGCGTCATCAGAAAACCGCCGCCGACCCCGAACAGGCCGGAGAGGAACCCCACCCCGCCGCCCATGGCCAATAGCAGGAACACATCGAGGGAGATTTCGGCAATCGGCAGATAAATCTGCATGAGGGATGGTGACGCCCTTGGCGGCGCTGGATCGGGCTAAGTGGTGGTCCGTCCACCGTTTGTGCGCCGTGCCCGGCAAAAGCGCAAGAAAAATCAAGCCCCCGGGGGATCAGGGGCGCAACAGGCCGACGATGCGGTGAATTTCCGAAAGGTGGCTATGGGCGATCTCGCCGGCGCGTTCGGCGCCGCGGCGCAACACCCCATCGACATAGCCGGGCTCGGCCACCAGGCGCTGCATTTCCGAAGCGATGGGGCCGAGCGCATCGACCGCCACGGCGGCCAGCGCGTCCTTGAATTCCGAGAACATGGCGCCGCCGAACCGGCCGAGCACGTCGGCCCGGCTGGTCCGCGTGAGCGCCGCAAAGATGCCCACCAGGTTGTCGGCCTCGGCGCGGCCTTGGAGCCCCTCGACGGTCTCCGGCAGGGGTTCGGGATCGGTCCGCGCCTTGCGGATCTTGAGGGCGATGGTGTCGGCGTCGTCGGTCATGTTGATGCGCGAATAATCCGACGCGTCGGACTTGCTCATCTTCGCGGTGCCGTCGCGCAGGCTCATCACCCGGGCCGCCTGGCCCAGGATCTGGGGTTCGGGCAAGGGGAAATAGTCGGTCCCGAACTGCCGGTTGAAGGCACCGGCGATGTCGCGGGCGAGCTCCAGGTGCTGTTTCTGGTCCTCGCCCACGGGCACGTGGGTGGCCTTGTAAAGGAGGATATCGGCGGCCATGAGGACGGGATAGGCGTACAGGCCCAGGCCGGCGTTGTCCCGCCGCTTGCCCGCCTTTTCCTTGAACTGGGTCATGCGGTTGAGCCAGCCCAGCGGGGTAATGCAGGCGAACAGCCAAGCCAGCTCCGAATGCCCCGGCACCGCGGACTGGTTGAAGATGATGCATTTCTCGGGATCGATTCCGGCGGCGAGATAGGCGGCGGTCACTTCGCGGGTGTGGGCGCGCAAGAGTTCTCGGTCCTGGGGCAGGGTCAGGGCGTGCAGATCGACGATGCAAAAGATGCAGTCGTAGTCGCCCTGGAGATCCACCCAATTGCGGATCGCCCCCAGGTAATTGCCGAGGTGCAGATTGCCGGTGGGCTGAACGCCCGAGAAAATGCGGTTCATAGTCCCACCTGCCATGGCTTGCCCGGTTACGGGCGGTGTTTATGGCCTCAAAGGGCGGTCCCGGTCAAGGGACCGGCGCATCGCCGCCGGCCGACGCCGCGCCTTGGTCCGCCGCGCCCGGCGCCAGCGACCGCTTGAGTTCGGCCAGGGAAACGGCACCGGATAACTGCGCCAGGGCCGCGTAAAGGACCACCCCGCCGATCACCAGCGCCGCCACGGCGGCGATGCGCACCGGCTCGGACCCCGCCAGCAAGGTTTCACCGGCCGCCGCCACGGCGCCCACCGCGCCGGCCATGACGGCGGAGGCGATGACGATGCGGGGCAATTTGCGCCGCACGCCGCTATCCGGCCTCAACCGCCCGCTCCGGTAAAGGCCGAGCGCCAACAGCGCGGCATTGACCCAGGCGGAAATGGATGTGGCCAGGGCGATTCCCACATGGGCCAACGGCCCCATGAGGATGAGGTTCAAAACGACGTTCACCACCAAAGCCAGGACCCCGATCTTGACCGGGGTCTTGGTGTCCTCGCGGGCGAAATAGCCCGTCGCCAGCACCTTGACCACCACGTGGGCGGGCAGGCCTAGGGCATAGGCGGCCAGCACCCAAGCCGTGGCCTCCTGGGCGTCGGCACCGAAGGCGCCCCGGCCGAACAGCACGGCGATCACCGGACCGGCGGCGGCGATCAGCGCAAAGGCGGCGGGCACCGTCAACAGCAGGGCGAATTCCAGCGCCCGGTTTTGGCTTTCCATGGCGCCCGCCCCGTCTCCGGCGCGAATCTGGCGCGACAGCAACGGCAACAGCGCCGTGGCCACGGCGATGCCGATCACCCCCAAGGGCAGCTGGGCGACCCGGTCGGCGTAATACAGGTACGAGATGGTGCCCGACGGCAGCAGCGAGCCGATGACCAGGTCCACCACCACGTTGATCTGATAGACCCCGGCGCCCAGGGCGATGGGCAGCATCAGGCGCAGCAGTTTTTTCACCTGCGGCGTGAGCCGGGGGAGACGCAAGCGCAGGCCATGGCCGTCGCGGGCGAGCATGAGACCGAGCCAGACGAACTGCGCGATGCCCGCCACCGCCACCCCCCAGGCCAGGCCCACGGCGGGCGAACGCGCGAATTGGCTCCAGCTGAGGACCGCCGCGATCATCACCATATTGAGGATCACCGGGGTGGCGGCGGGCGCGGCAAACCGGCCATGGGCGTTCAACACCGCCCCCATCAGGGCGACCAAGGAGATGAACAGGATATAGGGAAAGGTGATGCGGGTCAGTTCGACGGCAAAAGCGAACTTCTCGGGATCCGATAGGAAGCCCGGCGCCAGGCCCATCATCGCGTACGGCATCAGCATCTCGATGAGGGCCACGAATACAAATAATACCACCAGTAACACCGCCAGCGCGTCTTCGGCGAAGCGGCGCGCCGCTTCGCGCCCGGAGGAAATCAACAGCCCCGAATAGGTCGGCACGAAGGCCGCCGCCAAGGCGCCTTCGGCGAACAGGCGCCGGAACAGATTGGGGAACTTGAAGGCGACGAAAAAGGCGTCCGCGGCGGGCCCGGCGCCGAGCACCGCCGCGAACAAGACGTCGCGCGCGAAACCGGCGAGACGGCTTACCAGGGTGAAGCCGCCGACGGTGGTGATGGAGCGAATCAGCGCCATGAGCCGAGAAAACGCCTCGCGGCCACCTAGTGCGCCTTGGCCTTGGCCTTGGCGGGTTTCTTGGCCGCGGCCTTGCCTGCCGGTTGCGACGCGGCCTTGCCCTTGGCCGCCGCCTTGGCGGGTTTCTTGGCCGGCGCCTTAGCCTTGTGGGCCGTCTCCGGGGCGTCGGAATCCGGTTCGCGGATGGCTTCCAACAAGCGCTCGCGGATGGTCTCTATGCGCCCTTCATGGGTGACCTTGAGGCCAAACAGGTCCTTGACGTAAAAGACGTCGACGGCGCTGGTGCCGAAGGTGGCGATCTTGGCCGAGGAGATCTGCAGGTTCAGTTCGGTGACGGCGGTGGTGATGTCGTAAAGGAAGCCGGGCCGGTCGCGGCCGTTGACCTCGATCAGGGTATTGGTGGCCGATGCCGAGTTGTCGATCATCACCCGGGGCTGATCGCGGAACACGCGGGTGCGGGCGGGCAGGTTGGTCTTTATGGAGAGCCGCTTGGGCAGACGGCGCTGTGTGGAAATCACCCGTTCCAGGGTGTCCTCGAGCCTGCGCAGCGCCCGCGGTTCGCCGTAAGCCTCGCCGTTGATGTCCTGGATCCAGAACGAATCCAGCGCCATGCCGTCGCTCATGGTGAAGATCTTGGCATCGACGATATTGGCGCCCGACAGGGCCATGGCGCCAGCGATCCGCGAGAACAGGCCCCAATCGTCGATGGTGTAGATGGTCACCTCGGTGATGGCGCGGAACCGGTCGACACTGAGGTCGATGACAAGCAGCGCGCCGTCGTCCCTGGCGGCGGCGATCAGCTTGGCGTGGCGGTGCAAGGTGTCGCCATCGAAGGCGAGCCAATAAGGGGCCGGGGGCCGCGACGCGAATTGATCGAATTCCTCGTCGCTCCAATCCGCCAGGCGGGCACGGAGATGTTCCTTGGCGGCTTCCGCCCGCTCGGTGCGGCCGCGCGCCGTCAACTGGCCCGACATCACGTCTTCGGCGGCGAAATAAAGTTCCCGCAACAGCGCCGCTTTCCAGCCGTTCCAGACATTGGGGCCGACCGCGCGGATATCGGCCACGGTCAGGCACAGGAGAAGGCGCAGGCGTTCCGGCGACTGCACCACCTCGACAAAATCGGTCATGGTCTTGGGATCGTCGATATCGCGGCGGAAGGCGGTGTTGCTCATCAAGAGATGGTGGCGCACCAGCCAGGCGACGGTCTCGGTCTCTTCGCCGCTTAAACCCAGCCGCGGCCCCAGCCGCAGCGCGATTTCGGCGCCGGTCACCGAATGATCGCCGCCCCGGCCCTTGGCGACGTCGTGAATCAGCAGCGCCACGTACAGCGCCCGGCGCGAATCCAGCTTTTTGATGACCTCGCTGGCCACCGGCATGACCTCGGCGAGCTCTCCCTCCTCGATTCGATGGAGGATGCCCAAGGCGCGAATGGTGTGCTCGTCGACGGTGTAGACGTGATACATGTCGTGCTGCATCTGCGCGACGACGCGGCCGAAATCGGGCACGAACCGGCCGAACACCCCGGCCTCGTTCATGTGCCGCAGCATGGTTTCCGAGTTTCGCTCCGCGGTCAGGAGATCCAGGAACAATTTATTGGCATCGGCGTCACGGCGCAATCCATCATCGATCAGGGGCAGGGACCGGGTGATGAGCCGGAACGTCTCGGGGTGGATATCCACCTGTTGCCCATGGGCGACGGTAAAAAGCCGCAGCAACGCCACCGGATCCTTGCGGAAAAGATCCTCGTGTTCGACCCGGACGCGGCCTTTCTCGATGACGAATCCGTCGACCACCCGGCGCCCCAGGCCGAAGGTGGGGAACCGCAAGCGCGGGCGGCGCTTGTGCTGATCTTCCAGCGCGGCGCAGAAGATGCGGGTAAGGTCGCCCACTTCCTTGGCATAGAGGAAGTAGTGCTTCATGAACCGTTCGACCGCGCGGGCGCCGGCATGATCGGTATAGCCCATCAGTCCCGCCACCCGTTCCTGCAGGTCGAAGGTCAGGCGGTCTTCCTCCCGGTCGGTCAGGTAATGAAGATAGGCGCGCACCGTGGTCAGGTAATTCTGGGCCTTGGCAAAGCGCCTGGCCTCGCGCTCGGAAATCACGCCGAGTTCCACCATGGCGGGGATCTCCTCCACCCCGTAGATGTATTTGGCGATCCAGAACAGCGTATGAAGGTCGCGAAGGCCGCCCTTGCCTTCCTTGACGTTGGGTTCAAGCACGTAACGTGAATCGCCGGTCCGCTTATGCCGTTGGTCGCGCTCGGCGAGCTTGGCTTCGACGAATGCCGGCCCGGTCCCCTCGGCGATTTCCGCCCGGAAGCGGGTGCGCAGGGTCTCGAACAGCTCCGCCTCGCCGGCCACCAGCCGGGTCTCCAGCATGGCGGTGCGGATGGTGAGGTCGCTCTTGCCGCGCCGCATGCACTCGTTCACCGAGCGGATCGCCTGGCCCACCTTGAAGCCGAGATCCCACAGCAGATAAAGGATGTATTCGATGACCTGTTCGGTATAGGCGTTCTGCTTGTAAGGCAGCAGGAACAGCAGGTCGATGTCGGAATGGGGCGCCAGTTCGGCCCGGCCGTAGCCGCCCACGGCCACCAGCGCCATGCGCTCTCCGGAGGTGGGATTGGCGCGGGGATAGACGGTCCCGGTGGTGAATTCGAACAGCGCCGAGATCAGCCCGTCGGTCATGGCGGCGTTGGCGGCGACCAGTTGGGTGCCGTTCAGCGAACCCGCGAAAAACCGCGCCCGCGTTTCCGCCCGGCTTAGGGCAAGCGCCTCGGCCGCGGCATCAAGCACCGCCGGGCGCAGATCGGCGACCGGCCGGTCGCTTGCCGCCAGGGTCTCCAAACGCACCGCTAATTCCGCCATCCCCGCCGCGCCGGCGCGGGGATCGGCTTCTGTGTCGTTGGGTTTGGCGGCGGTTTCGAGCATCGGTACTGTCCGGCGGCGCGGGCTGGGCGCCGGTCATAGGCCTTATACAGGGGGCCGAAGTATGACACAAATGGCGCGGCGGCGTCCGGCGCCCGATCGATGCCGGGCGCCAACGCCGAAGCATCCATCTAATCCAGGGTTGCCATGACCACACCGCTGCTTATCGTCGACGTTCAAAAGGGCTTCATCAACGATGCCACCCGGCACATCCCGGCACGGGTGGCGGACTTGGCGCGGCGCTACGACCAGGTCTTGGTAACCCGGTTCATCAACCTCGAAGGCTCGGCCCATCGCCGTTTGATCCATTGGCACCGGTTCGCGCCGGGCAGCGACGACACGCCGCTCGCCTTCGAACCGCCAGCGGGCGCGGCGATGATCGAGAAATCCACCTATTCCTGCGTCGATGCGGCGTTTCGCGCCCGCCTCGAGTTGATCGGCGCCCAAGAGGTGCACATCTGCGGCATCGCCACCGACAACTGTGTCCTGAAATGCGCCCTCGACCTGTTCGAATCGGGTTTTCGGCCGGTGGTCCTGGCCGATGCCTGCGCGTCGCACGCCGGCATCGATTATCACCGCTGGGCGCTCAAGATCCTGAGGCGCCTGATCGGCGATGAACAGGTCATCGACACCCCCGGCGGGGCGGCGCCCGCGGCCTAGCCCGCGCCCGCGCCCTAGTAGGTCCCGCGGTCCCAGCGTTCGAAGGCTTCGGTGACCACCGGGAAGGGGCTCCACGGGCTTGGCGGGTTCATGGGCATGGCGCCGTGGTGGAGGTGGGCGGGCTTGAGATCGGCCAACGAATTGGCGCCCAGCAACCCCATGGTGATCTTGATCTCCGATTCGAGGATTTCGAAGGCGCGGGTGAGGCCTTGCTCGCCGCCGGCGGCGAGCGCCCAACCCTGAAGCTTGCCGATGGCGACGACGTCGGCGCCGACGATGATGGCCTTGACCATGTCCGAGCCGCGCACGAAAGCGCCGTCGACGACGATCGGCACCTTGCCCTTGGCCACCGCCGCCACTTCGGCCAGCGCCTCGATGGAACCGCGCCCGTGATCGAGCTGGCGGCCGCCATGATTGGAGACCCAAATCACGTCGATGCCGCGGTCCACGGCGATCTGGGCGTCTTCGGCGGTGGCGATCCCCTTGACCAGGACGGGCAGGCCGCAATGGGACTTGCAATGGTCGATGAAATCCCAGGTCAGCGCCCCGCGCCAGCGCCATTCCTCGGTCAGGTCGATGCCTTCCAGGTTGGACCGCTGGGCGAAGGCGCGGCGGTTGAAGCGGTTGTACATGTCGCGCTCGCGCCGGCCGTAATGGGCGACGTCGACGGTGATGGTCAGGGCGCCGAAGCCGGCGGCGACCACCCGGTCCAGGGTCTTATCGACCCAATCCATGTCGCCGCGCACGTAAAGCTGGAAGATCTTGTAGCCGTCGGTCTCCGCCGCGCAATCCTCGAGCCTGGGGTTGGTCATGATGGAAATGACGGGGATCGAGCCGAACTTGTCCATGGCCCGGACGACCGGGATATTGCCCCCGGGGTCCATCAGGTGAAGCGATCCGATGGGCGCGCAGATCACCGGAATCCTGAGATTCTGCCCCATGAAGACGGTGGCCGGATCGGGATCGGTGACGTCGATCAGAACCCGCGGCCTGAAGGCGATGGAATCGATGGCGTAGCGGTTGCGCTTGAGCGTGGTTTCCGATTCGCCGCCGCCGCAAAGGTAATCCCAGGCCGCCGGCGAGAGGCGTTTCTTGGCCTCGATGATGAGTTCCTGCTGGGTCCTCGCTTGGGCGATGTCGTCCATGATGCTCTCACATGGCGCGGTCCCGGCCCGGGGGCGCGCCGATTCGATGATCAAAAGGCACGAAGCTTGTAGCCGCGCACCCGGCCCCCTGTAAAGCGCCATTGCCGCCCATGGGGCCGCCGCCGGTCCTCGCTTGAAATCATGCCCCGGGACAGTGGTTGAAATCATGCCCGGGGACAGCGCTCGGCGAAAATCCTCTGAGTTGACTGGAATTGCAACAAATTAGCCGTCCTGTTAGGATGGACTCGCAGGTGGACCCGCTCATAGTGAGCCACCCAGACGCGAAAATGGGATGGGAATCAAGCCATCCCGAGGGGGGAAACAGGTGGCCAAGATACTCCATGCGGCCGATGCTGCGGCGCGGCCGGCCCTGCTGGCGACGCCCAAGGCGCGGATCGGCTTGATCATCCCGTCGTCGAACCGGTTGGCCGAACCGCAGTTCCGCCATTACCTGCCCGACGATATCGGTGTTCACGTCACCCGGTTGCGTATCACCGGTCCCTGGCACCGGCCGCTGGACGAGATCGGCGACGCGGTGCGCGAGGCCGCCGGGTGCCTGGCCGATTCCCAATGCGACGTGATCGTCTTCAACTGCACCGGCGGGGCCATGGCCGGCGGCGCCGCGGCCGAGGCCCGCTTGCTGGAGTTGATCGCCGAGGAATCCGGCGCCATCGCGCTTTCGACGGGCCAAGCCGTGGTGGACGCGCTCAAGGCTCTCGGCATCACTTCCATGGTGCTGATCAGCCCTTACGTGCAGGCCACCAACGATGCCGAAAAAATCTACCTCGAGGGTCTCGGATTCCGGGTCGTGAACGACGTCGCCCTGGGACTCCCGGGGGGCACCAGCTATATCGAGGTTTCGCCCGGGCGCTGGTTGGACGAAGCGCGGGCCGCGGTGAGCGCGGAAGCCGACGGCCTGTTTTTGTCTTGCACCAACACCACCCAGATCGAAATAATCGAACAGGCCGAAGAGATCACCGGCCTCCCCATCGTCAATTCCAACCAGGCGGTGATGTGGCGGGCGCTGCGCGAACTGGCGGCCAAGCTGGGCGGGAGCATTGCCATCCGCGGCCCGGGACGGTTGTTTCAAACGGCGTCCTGAGCGGCGGCGGCGCCGATAAGCGGCCGAGAAGAAAGGGACCAACGAAGATGCCCGATATCAATCTTTCCGGCCGCGCCATCATCGTCACCGGCGCAAGCCGCGGCATGGGCCGGGAAATGGCCGATGCGCTGCTGGCGGCGGGGGCCTCCGTCGCCGTGCTCAGCCCCGAGGCCGACGAGCTCGAAGCCACGGCGGCGGAGTTGGGCGCGGCCCATGGCCGTCATCGGGTCATCGCGCTGGTTTCCGACATTACCGACTACCACGGCTGCGCGCGCGGCGTCGCCGAGACCGTCGCCGCCTTCGGCGGCCTCGACGGCCTGGTCAACCATGCCGGCATCGGCCCTCTCCAGGTCGCGCCCACGGTTTCCGAAAGCGAGCACGTGCCTTTCTGGATCGCCGATCCGGCCCGTTGGGCGCGGTTGATCGAGGTCAACATGATCGGCACCTATTTCATGGCCCGGGCGGCGGCCCCGGTGATGATCCAACGCGGCTGGGGGCGGATCGTCAACGTCACCACCTCGCTGCCCAATTACGGCCGGGGCCACTGGAGCCCCTATGGCTGTTCCAAGGCGGGGGTCGAATCCGAGACCCTGATCTTCGCCCAGGACCTCGAGGGCACGGGCGTGACCTGCAACGCGTTTTTCCCGGGCGGCGCGGTGCGGACCAAATTCGTGCCGCAAAATATGCATTCCAGCCCACGGCTGCTGGATGCCGACATCATGCGCAAGCCCATCGTCTGGCTGATGTCGGATCACTCCGGCAAGCATAACGGCGAACGGTTCAACGCGCGCTATTGGGACGCCGCCGCCGACGCGGGCGAGGCCGCGGCCCAGGCCGTGACCGTCCCCGCCTACCGGGCGCCGCCGCCCCGGGCCAACCTCGGCAAGGAAGAGGGCGCATGAGCGATATCCATCTCGATGACCGGGTCGCCATCGTCACCGGGGGCAGCCGGGGCATGGGCCGCGAGATGGGCGAAGCCATCATCGAGGCCGGCGGCCGGGCGGCGCTGCTGACGCCCGAAGCCGAAGAGCTCAAGGAAACCGTCGACGAGATCGCGTCAAACCACGGCGCCGACAAGGTGATGGCGCTGCCTTACGACATCCTTGATTACGGCCAATGCGAACGCGCCGTCGCTGAGACCCTGGAGTACTTCGGAGCCCTGCACGGGGTCGTCAACAACGCGGCGCTGGGCCAGCTCAACGTCATCGCGCCGGGCGCCGACGACACCAACTGCAAGTTCTTCGAGGCCGACCCCGAACGTTGGGCCCAGGTGATCCGCGTCAACGTGGTCGGCACCTACCACATGTGCCGCGCCGCGGTGGGTCACCTGAAGGACCAGGGCTGGGGCCGGCTGGTCAATGTCACCACCTCCATCGGCACCATGCAGCGCAGCGGCAACAGCCCCTATGGTCCGTCCAAGGGCGCCATCGAATCCGAAACCCTGGTGTTCGCCGCCGACCTGGTGGGCTACGGCGTGACCTGCAATTCCCTGATCCCGGGCGGCGCGGCGCGGACCAAGTTCGTGCCCGAGGCCTATTACAAGACCCGCGATCTGGTGGAACCTTCGATCATGCGCGTGCCCATCGTCTGGCTGTTATCCGATCTCTCCGACGAGCACACCGGCGGGCGCTACGTGGCCAACCGATGGGATCACGGCGCTAACGACCCCAGTCTGGCGGCCGAGGCGGCGAAGGAACCGCCGGTGTTCAACCCGCCGCCGGAAGGGCGGCTCGACTGACCCGCCGCATGGCCGGGGCACCTTCCGGCCAAGTGGTTCAAATGGGCCGGAAGGTGACCTAGGGCACTTCCGGGCCAAATTGAACCATTTGACCGGGATGATTTTGCCCCAAGGTTAGACGCGTGTCGCATGGCGATGCGGGGCATCGGCAAAGATACGCAACGACGCCTTGGGGGAAAAGCACCCGACCTACGGTGGGGCTCATGGGCTTCCAGGGTGCGTTGCGGCTCTTGCCCGATGCACCGCATCGCGCTTCGAACCGCGCCTACCCTGGAAGCCCATGAGCCCCATCAAATTGATTCAATTTGGCCCGGAAGTGACCTAGTCCCCGGCCGAGACGATGCCCTTGAGCCGGTAGAGGAGTTCCAAGGCCTGGCGCGGGGTAAGCTCGTCGGGATTGACCTCATCAAAGGCCTGTTCCAGTGCGCTCGGCCCCCGCCGCGTCATCGCCGCCGCGAACAGCGGCAGGTCGTCGGCCAGGCGGGAGACCGCGTCGGCCTTTTCGCCCTGTTCGATGGCGCAGAGCACCTCTTCCGCCCGGTCGAGCGCCGCCTTGGGGAGACCCGCTAGGCGGGCCACGTGAATGCCGTAAGAGCGATCCGCCGTGCCCGGGCCCACGGTATGGAGGAACACCACCTCTCCCTTCCATTCCTTGACCCCCATGGCGTGATTGGACAGCTCGTGAAGGCGTGCGGAAAGCTGGGTCAATTCGTGGTAATGGGTGGCAAATAGGCCGCGGCAGGCGTTGACCTCGTGCAGGTGTTCGATGATCGCCCAGGCGAGCGACAGCCCGTCGAAGGTAGCGGTGCCGCGGCCGATTTCGTCGAGGATCACCAGCGCGCGCGGCCCCGCCTGATGGAGGATGGTGGCGGTTTCCACCATTTCCACCATGAAGGTGGAGCGGCCCCGGGCGAGGTCGTCGGCGGCACCGACGCGGCTGAAGAGACGGTCGACCACGCCGATATGGGCGGCCGCGGCGGGCACGAAGCAGCCGACCTGGGCGAGGATGGCGATCAGGGCGTTCTGGCGCAGGAAGGTGGACTTGCCGGCCATGTTGGGCCCGGTCACCAGCCACAACCGGCTGGCTTGGCGGCCGGCCTCGGTTTCCTCTTGGTCATGGGCCGCGCCGGGTTCGGCCGCACCAAGGCCTTGGTCGGTGAGGTCGCAATCGTTGGCCATGAAAGGGGCCGCGCCGGCCCGGCGCAGGACCTGTTCCACCACCGGGTGCCGGCCGCCCTTGACGCGAAAGGCGAGGCTGGCGTCGACCTGCGGCCGGCAATAGGCGCCTTGGCGCGCCAGCGCGGCAAAACCCGCCGCCACGTCGAGCCAGGCCAGGGCGCGGGCGGTCCTGGCGATGGGCTCGGCATTGTCCTTCACCGCGCCCGCCAACCGCTCGAATATTTCCAGCTCGAGGGCCAGCGCCCGGTCCGACGAGCGGGCGATGGCGGTTTCCAGGTCCACCAGTTCCTCGGTGTTGAAACGGACCACGGAAGCCAGGGTTTGGCGGTGGTGGAAGAAATGCTCCTCGCCGTCGGGACCTTTCGCGCCGGTCATGCCGTCGGCCTGGCTGGCGCGCGTTTCGATGAAATAGCCGAGCACGTTGTTATGGCGGATGCGCAGGTTTTTGATCCCCGAACACGACCGGTAGCGGCTTTCCAGATTGGCGATCAGCCGCCGGCTTTCATCGCGAAGCGCGCGGGTTTCATCGAGCGCGGCATCGAACCCGGGCGCGACCAACCCGCCGTCCCGGGTGAGCAGCGGTAAATCCGCCGCCAGTGCCTTGTCCAAGAGGCCGATGAGCGCGCCATGATCACCGAGGTCTGCGATCCATTGGGCGACCAGCGGCGGCGGCGGCGCGAGCGGGCGCGCGCCATCCTTGGCGAGGGCCGCTTTGAGGTCCTGGGCGCCGCGCAAGCCATCGCCGACAGCGGCGAGGTCGCGGGGACCGCCGCGGCCCAGGCTGACCCGTGCGAGGGCGCGTTCCACGTCGGGTAGCCCGTCCAGCGCCTTGGCGACGGCGCCGCGCGGACCGGGTGTGCCGTCTTCGTCGCCGACGAACCAGGCCACGGCGTCGAGCCGGCGGTTGATGAGCTCCGCGTCGGTCAAGGGGGCGGCCAGCAGCGCCGTCACCAGGCGCCCGCCGGCGCCGGTCAAGGTGCGGTCGATGACCTCGAGCAGGCTGCCGCCGCGGCCGCCGCCGATGGCTTGTGTCAGTTCCAGGTTGCGCCGCGTCTGGGGGTCGATTTCCATGGCCTCGCCTTGGTCGATGCGCCGGGGCGGGTCGATGCGCGGCAGGCTCCCTTTCTGGGTCAATTCGACATAGTTCACCAGGGCCCCGGCGGCGGCCAGCTCGGGGCGGGTGAAGCGGCCAAAGCCGTCCAGCGACGCCACCGCGAACAGCTTTTCCAGGCGGCGCGCGCCATTGCCGGAATCGAACAGGCTTGCGGGCTGGGCGGTGACGGTGGTGCCGGCCTCCTCGCCAAGCTGTTCGAGGATGGCCGCCAGTTCGGGCTTGGCATTGAGGCGATCGGACAGCAGCAGTTCACCCGGCTCCACCCGGGCGAGGACCGATGGAAGCCGCGCCAGCGTCACCGGCTGGGCGAAAAATTCGCCCGTGGAAATGTCGAGCCAGGCGAGCCCCAGCGCGCCTTGGGCTTCGGCCAGGGCGGCGAGAAAATTATTGCGCTTGGCGTCAAGCAGCGCTTCCTCGGTCAACGTGCCGGGGGTGATCAGCCGCACCACCTCCCGGGCGACCACCGCCTTGGCGCCCCGCTTCTTGGCCTCCGCCGGGTCCTCGATCTGGTCGCAGACGGCGACCTTGAAACCTTTTCTGATGAGGCGCGCGAGATAGCTATCGGCGGAATGGACCGGCACCCCGCACATGGGGATGTCCTCGCCCAGGTGCTTTCCGCGATGGGTCAGGGCGATGTCCAGCGCCCGCGCGGCGGCGAAGGCGTCATCGAAGAAGAGCTCGTAAAAATCGCCCATGCGGTAGAACAGGAGGCCGTCGGGATGCGCCGCCTTGATGCGCAGGTACTGGGCCATCATCGGCGTCGCGCCGGCCGTAGGGCCGCCCGCCGGGGGTTTTTTCGCGTCTTTCACGTCCGCGGTCGCGTGCTGGGACAAGGATCGATGCCTCCCGCCGGTGGATCGACGCGCCCAGGGCCCGGGCCGCCGGCGCCGGCAATCACCGTCGGGATAGCTTATCACAGCAACCGGCCGGGACTGAAGGGGCGGTCCGGAAAGACCGGGCGGCCGGTCCCCCTGGCGGAAAATTTCGCACCTCCCGCCACGTTCACCATCCGGTGGAAATAAGGCCGGTGGCGACTATGGGCTTGGCAAGCGGCGAAAACCGGGTAAGTCTCCACAGTTTGAGCCGCCGCCGACGTTCCGGTCATCGGCACCGGAGCGCCCTGCGGCGGCCCCAAGACCGCCCGGCACCACCGCCGAGCCCAAAACAACCGCATCAGGGAAATCCGTCATGGCGAACAATTCCGACCGGGAACTGGACCAAGAGGCCCTGGCCTTCCATGCGAGGGGCCGCCCCGGGAAGATCGAAATCGTGCCCACCAAGCCGCTGGTCACGCAACACGACTTGGCCCTCGCCTATTCCCCCGGCGTCGCCGCGCCCTGTCTGGCCATCGCCGACGATCCGGCCAAGGCCTACGACTACACCGTGCGGGGCAATTTGGTGGCGGTGATAACCAACGGGACGGCGGTTCTCGGGCTCGGTAACCTGGGCGCGCTGGCCTCCAAGCCGGTGATGGAGGGCAAGTCGGTCCTGTTCAAGCGTTTCGCCGATATCGACGCCATCGACCTCGAGGTGGGGACCGAGGACGTCGACGAATTCGTCGACTGCGTCCGTCATCTCGGCCCCAGTTTCGCCGGCATCAACTTGGAAGACATCAAGGCGCCGGAATGCTTCATCATCGAGCAGCGCCTCAGGGAATTGATGGATATCCCGATCTTCCATGACGATCAGCACGGCACCGCCATCATCGCCGCCGCCGCGCTGATCAACGCGTTGGACATTACCGGGCGCAACATCAAGGACATCAAGATGGTGGTCAACGGCGCCGGGGCCGGCGCCATCGCCTGCGTCGAACTCGCCAAGCGGATGGGCGTGGGCCATGACAACGTCATCATGTGCGACACCGCGGGGGTCATCTATCAAGGCCGCGAAGAGCGCATGAACCAGTGGAAATCGGCCCACGCGGCCGACACCAAGGCGCGCACCCTGGCCGATGCCATGAAGGGGGCCGACGTCTTCTTCGGCCTTTCCGTGAAAGGCGCGGTGAACCAATCCATGATCAAATCCATGGCCAAAAAACCCATCGTCTTCGCCATGGCCAATCCCGCCCCCGAAATCACCCCCGAGGATGTCGCCGAAGCCCGCACCGACGCCATCGTCGCCACCGGCCGGTCCGATTATCCCAATCAGGTCAACAACGTGTTGGGTTTCCCCTATATCTTCAGGGGCGCGCTGGATGTCCGGGCCCGGGCCATCAACGACGAGATGAAGGTGGCGGCGGCGGAAGCGCTCGCCCTGTTGGCCCGCGAGGACGTCCCCGACGAAGTTTCCACCGCCTATCGGGGGGCGCGGATGCGCTATGGGCCCGAATACATCATTCCGGTCCCCTTCGATCCCCGGCTGATCTCGGCGGTGCCGCCGGCAGTCGCCAAGGCGGCCATGGAAACCGGTGTCGCCGCCCTGAAAATCGAGGACATCGAAGAATACAAGGCCCAACTGTCGGGCCGGCTCGACCCCACCGCCGACGCCCTTCATCACATTTCCCGGGAAGTGCGCGCCAACCCGCGCCGCGTGGTTTTCGCCGAAGGCGAGGAGGAAAAAGCCGTTCGCGCGGCGGCGGCCTTCAAGAACGCGGGCTACGGGACGCCGGTTCTGGTCGGCGTCAAGGACCGCATCATCGAAACAATGGAACGGGTCGGCATCGCCAATCCCGACGAATTCGAAATCACCAATGCCGGCCTGTCATCGCGCAATGCCGAATACATGGACTACCTGTACACGCGCATGCAGCGGCGCGGCGCGCTTAAGCGCGATTGCCAGCGCCTGGTGAACCAGGACCGCAACACCTTCGCCGCCTGCATGGTCATCCATGGCGACGCCGACGCCATGGTGACCGGGCTGACGCGGTCGTCTTTCGTCTGTCTCAACGATATCCGCCGGGTGATCGATACCCGCCAGGGCGAGATCCCGTTCGGCCTGACTATGCTGGTGGCCCGCGGCCGCACGGTGTTTATCGCCGATACCATGGTCCACGAGGTTCCGGCTCCCGAGGAACTCGCCGATATCGCCATCCAGGCCGCGGCCAAGGCGCGCCAGATGGGGCACACGCCCCGGGTCGCCCTTTTGTCGTTTTCGACCTTCGGCGAACCGCTGCGCGACAAAGGAAAACGCATCCGCGAGGCGGTGGACATCCTCGACAGCCGCAAGGTGGATTTCGAATACGATGGCGAGATGGCGGCCGACGTGGCGCTGAACACCGAGCTGCGGGGCGAGCATTATCCGTTCTGCCGCCTGTCGGGGCCGGCCAACGTACTGATCATGCCGGCCTTGGACCCGGCCAACATATCGTCCAAACTGATGCAGGAACTGGGCGGCGGCACGGTGATCGGACCGTTGCTGCTGGGCCTGGAGAAGCCGGCCCAGATCGTGCCCATGGGGGCGACGGTATCGGAGATCGTCACCATGGCGGCGCTGGCCGCCCACGAGACCCTGCACCAGCACTGAGCCCGCCCCTGGGCGCCGGCGGTCGACGCACCGCATTCCGGCGATCGGGTTCGCGGCTCTCCCCGGCCCAATCGCCGGCGCCGGAAACCGGTGATTCCAGAGCATTTTTCCGTGGAAAATTGGTTCTACAAAGCGCCGGCCAGGACCGCCCGCGATGCTTGTCGCGGAAATATTTGTGTTGGGCTTTACGCTGTGTTACCAGAAACCCATCCTGCGAAAAATAAGGTCTGCCGTCGCCACCTAAAACCTGTGTTTCCAGTATCTAGGGCACTATTCGGAATGTGGTGTTAAGGTTTTGCTTATAGACAGTCCCCGCGGTTCACATCAAAAAGCACCTGCCGGGGATGCAGCCAGGGAGTCGTCGGATGCCAATATCCAATACCTTGATGAATCTGTTTGGACCATCGCCCTTCAAACCGTTGCAAGCGCACATGCGCGTGGTGGTGCAGTGCGCCGGCAACGTGCCTCGGTTGTTCGACGCCCTGTGCGACGACGACAGGAAGGAAATGAAAAAGATCCGGGACGAGATATTCACCCTCGAAAACAAGGCGGACGAGATCAAGAACGAGCTTCGCTCGCATCTCCCCAAGAGCATTTTCATGCCGGTGGATCGACGCGACCTGCTGGAGATCCTCGACCTGCAGGATTCGATCGCCGACACCGCCCAGGACATCGCCGGCATGCTCATGGTGCGCCGCCCCAAGGTCCTGGATTCGATTCGCGAGCCCCTGACCGACCTGACCCAACGCTGCGTGGACGCGTGCAATCAGATGGCGGCAATCATGGAGCATCTCGACGAGCTGGTGGAAACCGGCTTCCGCGGCCCCGAGTCCGATGTGGTGGTGGTGATGATCGACGAACTCAACCGCATCGAGACCGATACCGACCAGAAGGGCATAGCCGTCCTGCGCGAACTCTTCGCCCACGAGAGCGAAATCGACCCGGTGTCCCTGATGGTTTGGCACCGGTTGATTCATTGGGTGGGCGATCTCGCCAACTATTCGGAAAAGGTCGGAAACCGGCTGCGTCTGCTCGTGGCGCATTAGCGTTATTCCGGTCCGGCCAAGGTGACCGGATGCCATGACCGTCATCGCCGAGCACGGCACCGCCCTGATCGCCTTGGCGGTGATCTTCGGCCTGTTCATGACCTGGGGGATCGGCGCCAACGACGTCGCCAACGCGCTGGGCACCTCGGTCGGTTCCGGCGCCATCACGGTGCGCACGGCGATCATCATCGCGGCGATTTTCGAATTCCTGGGCGCGGTCCTCGCCGGTGGCTACGTCACCAAGACGATCCGCAAGGACATCATCGATCCCAGCTCCATCGCCGACAATCCGGAAATCCTCGTTTTCGGAATGTTGGCGGCGTTGCTGGCGGCGGGCACCTGGTTGACCATTGCGTCGATCAAGGGATGGCCGGTATCGACCACCCATTCCATCGTCGGCGCCCTAGTCGGCTTCGCCGTCGCCGGGATCGGCTTCGACGCCGTCAACTGGGGCAAGATCGGCCAGATCGTCACCAGTTGGGTGATTTCCCCGGTTCTTGGCGGCCTTGTCGCCTTTGCCTTGATGATAAGCATTCGCCGGTTGATTCTGAACACCGAGAAGCCCTTCGAAAGCGCCGTGCGATGGGCCCCGGTCTACGCCTTCATGGTCGGCTTCATCATGGCCCTGGTGACCCTGTTCAAGGGGCTGAAGCACCTCAATTTCAACCTGAGCATCCCCATGAGTTTGGCTCTGGCGGCGGCGATCGGCTTGGCCGTCGCCCTGGTCGCGCGCATTTTCATAAAACGGGTCCGCATCGACGAGTCGGCGGACCGGCACTTCCAATTCGCCAGTGTCGAAAAGGTCTTCGTGCCGTTGATGGTCCTGACCGCCTGCGCCATGGCCTTCGCCCATGGTTCCAACGATGTCGCCAACGGCATCGGGCCGCTGGCGGCGGTTCTCGCGCTGGTCCGATCGGGCGGCGATATGGCACAGACCTCGCCGGTGCCCCTATGGGTGTTGCTGCTGGGCGGCGCCGGGATCCTGGTCGGGTTAGCGACCTACGGCTACCGGGTGATGCAAACCATCGGCACCAAGATCACCCAACTCACGCCCACCAGCGGATTCTGCGCCACCATGGCGGCGGCGGCGACGGTGGTTTTGGCATCGCGGATCGCCATCCCGGTCTCGACCACCCACATCGCCGTCGGCGCGGTCATGGGGGTCGGTTTGGCGCATGGTTTCGCGGCGCTCGATCTCCGGGTGGTGGGAAAAATCTTCGTCTCCTGGGTGGTGACCCTCCCCGTGGGAGGCGCCCTGTCGGCGTTCTTCTTCTTCTTCTTGAAGGGCGTGTTCGCCTGAGCAGGGAGAGGCCGGCCCGCGCCTCGATAGCCGTGGATTAATCGGGTCCGGGCCCAACTCCCCATGCCGTCATTGGGCCCCACGGGGGCTCCTCAAAGGCGGTGGCGGCGCCCTCACGGACCCCGGCGGGTGGTCAGCCGATCGCCTCCCGGGCGGGCTTGAGCGGAAGGCCGAGGCTCTCGGCCACCGCGGCATGGGTGATTTCGCCGCCATGCACGTTGAGTCCGGCCAAAAGGTGGGGATCGTCGGCCAACGCCGCCATCACCCCGTTATCGGCCATGGCCCTGACGAAGGGCAGCGTGGCGTTGTTGAGGGCGAAGGCCGATGTGCGCGGCACCGCGCCCGGCATGTTGGTGACGCAATAATGGATCACGCCGTGTTCCAGGTAGACCGGATCCCCATGGCTGGTCGGGCGCGAGGTCTCGAAACACCCGCCCTGGTCGATGGCGACATCGACGATAACCGAACCCGGCCGCATGCGGGCCACCAGGTCCTTGGACACCAGTTTCGGGGCAACCCCGCCGGGCACCAGCACCGCGCCGATCACCAGGTCGGCCGCCGCCACGGTTTGCTCGATGACCGTGGCGTTGCTCTGCAGGGTCTTGAGTTGGGCGCCGAACACCAGGTTCAGGGCGGCCAGCTTGTCAACCCCCCGGTTGAGCACGGTGACGTCGGCGCCGAGGCCCATGGCCATGCGCGCCGCCTCCCGGCCGACCGCGCCGGCCCCCAACACGGCGACCCGCCCGGGCGCCACCCCCGGCACCCCGCCGAGCAGGATTCCGGCGCCCCCTTGGGCCTTTTCCAGGTAATGCGCCCCCACCTGGACCGCCATGCGCCCGGCCACCTCGCTCATGGGGGCGAGAAGGGGAAGCCCGCCCGAGGAATCGGTCACCGTCTCATAGGCGATGGCCGTGGCGCCGCTCTCCATGAGCCCCCGCGCCTGATCGGCATCGGGCGCGAGATGGAGATAGGTGAACAGGGTCTGGCCATGGCGCAGCAGGGCGATCTCTTGGGCCTGTGGTTCCTTGACCTTGATCACCAATTCGGCGTCTTCGAACACTTCGCCCGCGTCGGTGGCGATGGCGGCGCCGGCCCTCTCGAAGTCTTGGTCGCCGATGCCGATGCCCACGCCGGCGCCGGTTTCGATCACGACATGGTGTCCGCCACGGACCAGTTCCGCCACGCTGGCCGGCACCAGGCCGACCCGGTATTCATGGGTCTTGATCTCCTTGGGAACGCCCACCCGCATGGTCACTTCCGCCTATGGATTCCCCGTGAAATCCGCCCGATAGGGAACGGCCGCCACTCTGTCGCGGACACCCCGCGCCGTCAACGGGGTTCTGCCCCCGCCGCCACCGATGCGGTATCCGCGGCCACGGCGACGCGCAAAAGATAGAACGAGAGCAGGATCGCGGGGATGCCTGCCGCGGCCGCATACAGGAAGAAGTCGGTGTATCCCGCCCGTTCGACGACGATTCCCGTGAACCCGCCAAGCAGTTTTCCCGGCAACGTCATCAGCGAGGAAAAGAGCGCGTATTGCGTCGCCGTGTAGGAGACGCTGGTGAGGCTCGAGAGATAGGCGATGAAGACAGAGCCCGCGAGGCCGCCGGTCAGATTGTCGGCGCTGATGGTGAAGATCAGGAGGCCGACGTCCGGCCGCCCCACCGCGGCCATGACGGCGAAGGGAAGGTTGGTCGCCGCGACCAGCACGGCCGCCAGCAACAACGGCCGCATGATGCCGTAGCGGACAACCAGGATGCCGCCCATGAACGCGCCCCCGATGGTCATGAAAAAGCCGAAGAACTTGATGATGAGCCCGATCTGCTCCTCGCTGAAACCGATATCGATATAGAAGGGGTAGGCCATCACGCCCATGAGGATATCGCTGATGCGGAACAAACCGATGAACACCAGTATGACGGCGGCGATCCAGCCCATGCGGGCGATGAAGTCCACGAAAGGACAGACCATGGCGCCGATGAGCCAGGCCGTGGCCGCGCGCAACCGCGGATTCATATGGTCGCTGCGGGCCAGGAAGGCCACCACCCTCTCCTCGCGCCGATGCGCGTCCACGTCGGCCGTCATCGCCGGTTCGCGGATGACGAATACGGTAACGATACCGACCAGGGTCAAACCGGCAATGCCCTGATAAGCGGCCGGCCAAGACATTCTTCCGGCCATGATGAAGGCGCCGCCGCCGGCGGCGAGCAGCGCTATGCGATAGCCGAGCTGATAGGCGGCCGCCATGGCGCCTTGGACTTCGCGCGCGGCGATCTCGATGCGGTAGGCGTCGATGGCGATGTCCTGGGTCGCCGACGAGAAGGCGACGACCAGCGCGAACAGGGCCATTTGGGTCAGGTTCTGCGTCGGATCGGTCGCCGACATGCCGAGGATGCCCAGGCCGATGCCGATCATGGCCACGAGCATCCAGCTCCGCCGCTTGCCCATGGCGCGGGTCAAAAACGGCAGCGCCAGGCGGTCCACTACCGGGGCCCAGAAGAACTTGATCGAATAGGTGATGCCGACCCAACTGAAGAAACCAATGGTGCCGCGGCTGATGTCCTCGCGCGCCAGCCAGCCGGAAAGAGTGGAGAACACCATGAGAAACGGCAGTCCGGCGGAAAAGCCCAGGAAGAGCATCCCGGCCACCTTGGTGTTTTTGTAAACGAGGAACGATTCGCGCCAGCTTTTCCGTGCCGCGCGGGCGCCAGGGGCTGCCCTCATGCCAGGCCCAGTTTTTCACCGACCAGGGCCGCCAACGGCACCTCGGGACGGGCACCGTAATGGCCGATCACCTCGGCGGCGCAGATCGCGCCGAGCCGGCCGCTGTCGTGGAGGTCGCGCCCCTGGGTCAAGCCATGGAGAAACCCGGCGGCGAAGAGATCGCCGGCGCCGGTGGTGTCGACGATTTTTGCCACGGGCACGGCGTCGATGACATGGACCTCGTCGCCGGAAATGATGACCGCGCCCTTTTCCGAGCGGGTCAGGGCCGCCACCTGGCAATGGCCGCGGACATGCTGCAGGGCTTGGTCGAAGTCGTCCACTTGGTAGAGCGAGATGATCTCGGCCTCGTTGGCGAGCAGGATATCCACATGGCCTTCCACCAGTTCCAGGAAATCCAACCGGTGGCGGTCGACGCAGAACGGATCCGAAAGGCTGAGCGCCACCATGTTGCCGGCATCATGGGCGATCCGCGCCGCCTTCTGGAAGGCCGCCTTGGCCGCCGGCGGGTCCCAAAGGTAGCCCTCGAGATAGGTCACCGAGGCGTCGGCGATGATCGAAGCGTCGATGTCGCCGGGGCCGAGCTCCGCCGAGACGCCGAGAAAGGTCTGCATGGTGCGCTGGGCGTCGGGGGTGACGAAGATCAGGCAGCGCGCTGTGGGGGGGCCCTCGGACGCGGCCGGGGTTTGGAAGGCCACGCCCATGGCGGCGATATCGTGGCGGAAAATACCGCCCAGTTGATCGTTGCGCACTTTGCCGACGAAGGCGCCGCGCCCGCCGAGGGCGGCGAGGCCGACGACGGTATTGGCGGCGGACCCGCCCGAGGATTCGATGCCCGCCCCCATCAGGCCGTACAGCGCCTCGGCCTGGGCCGCGTCGATCAGGGTCATGGTCCCCTTGTTGAGGCCGTTTTCCCTGAGAAAGGCGTCGTCGGAATGGGCGATCACATCGACGATGGCGTTGCCGATACCGATCACCTCGAACCGCCGGCCTTGGATCAAGGCCGGCTCGAATTTCTCGGCCATCGCCATCCTTCCTTGGTGGTTCGCCCGGAACATCGCCGAGTATACATGGCCCCCATGGCGGAACAAACCGGACCCGCTTTTGTTGTTTCCGGGCACCGCAAAGAGTATCCTCGGAAAAATTTCGTCATCCCATGGAGGGCCATCGCCATGTTCGGCCGCGACAAAAGTGATGCTGCCAAAGGTCGGGCTGACGCCGCCGCGGCCGACAAGTCAAAGACCAAGCTGCTGCCCCAACGGGACGCCATGCGGCCGCTAAACTTGCACAAGCCCTTGCCGGCCATGCCCCGCATGCCGTCGAACAGCCGCATCGGCGACATCCCTGGCATGACCCCGCCGCGGTCCGAGGGGCGGCCCTACGGCGTCGAGGGCAAGACCCTGGTGGTGGGCCGCGAAATATCCCTGAACGGTCAAATCGCCGCCTGCGACAAGCTTGTCGTCGAGGGTTCGGTGGAAGCCGATTTGGAATGTTGCCGACAGTTGGATATCTCGGCCACGGGCTTTTTCAAGGGTTCCGCGGAGATCGAGGAGGCCGATATATCGGGCCGTTTCGAGGGCCGATTGGTGGCCTCCAGACGCCTCAAGGTGCGGGCGACGGCAAATATCGTCGGCTCCATCGAATACGGTCAGATCGAAATCGAGGCCGGCGGAAAAATCTCCGGCGATGTCCAAGCCCGGCCCCAGGATTCCCAGGAAGGTCCCGAAGCGCCCGAGGCCCCCAAGGTCGAAGACCCGGCCGGCGGCGGCGATTGCTGACCGGCACCCCTCCTTGATGAAACCGGTCCATTGGGCGGCCCTCACGGCGGCGCTTCTCGGCGCCTCTTGCGCGGGGCCGGCGGCGGAAACGGGGTCCGGGGCACCGATGGCGTCCGCCGCCAGCCACCAGGAGACCCCGGCCCAGGCAACCGCCATCGCCAAGACCACCGAACCACGGAACCTGCCGGGGGCCCGGGCGGCGGCGCCGTCCCCTCCCCGGATCACATCGGCGGCCCTCATGGGCCTCGCCGACAACGCCTTGGCGCGGCTTTTGGGCGCGCCGGGGTTCAAGCGCATCGACGATCCCGCGGCGCTCTGGCAGTACCGGGGGGCAGGCTGTATTCTCGACGTCTTCCTGTACGCCGACGGGCCGGTTTATCGGGTGGCCCATATAGAATTTCGGCGGGCCGGGGCCGGCGCGGTGCCCATGGAAGGCAGGGATGGCGAGAAATGCTTTTCCGGCCTCTTTCCCGGGGTCGAGGGGCCCGGGGTCGAGGGGCCCGGGGTCGAGGGGTCCGGGGTCAAGGGGCCCGGGGCCAAGGGGAAGGGATGAAGGATCGCGGCTGATATGGCGGACATCGGCCTACAAGACGCCCAGGGGACCACGCGCCGCGCCGAGGCGGCGGGCCCTGGCGATTACGCGCTGACCGATCTTTGGTATTACGCCTTGCCGTCCCGCGATCTGGGTCCGGGGGCGCTGGTGCCCAAAACCATCCTCGGCCGCGACCTGGTTTTCGCCCGGGACAAGGAGGGCACGCCCTTCTGCCTGGCCGATATCTGCCCCCATCGCGGCATGCCGCTCCGTTTCGGGCGGCTCGAGGGATCGGAACTGGAATGCTGCTATCACGGCTGGCGTTTCACCCCCGACGGCCGTTTGACGGCGATCCCGTCGCTGGCCGAAGGCCAGGAATTCGACCTTTCGCGCATCAACGTCACCGCCTATCCGTGCCGCGAGGCCCAGGGCAATGTCTGGGTCTGGATCGGCGCGGGAAAGGGTCCCTTCACCCCCGACATGGATATCCCGCCCTTGCCCCATGGCGATCTCGGGCCGATCCGCATCTTCGATCGCCAAATCTTTCCCTGCCCGCTGGACCACGCGGTGATGGGTCTGATGGATCCCGCCCACGGCCCCTACGTCCATGCCTCGTGGTGGTGGCGGCCCAGCAAATCGGCCTATGAAAAAACCAAGGCCTTCGCGCCGTCGGAGCTCGGCTTCACCATGTGCCGGCATCGGCCGTCGACCAATTCCCGGGGCTACCGGATCCTCGGCGGCGCGCCGGAAACGGAAATATCCTTCCGGCTGCCCGGGGTGCGGGTGGAGGAGGTCACCGCCGGGCGTCACCGCTTGGTGGCCTTGACCGCGGTCACCCCGATCGGCCCCAACGCCACCGAGGTCAACCAGATCGTCTATTGGAACATCCCCTGGCTGACCCCGTTTACGCCGCTCCTCAAGCGTTACGCGCAACGCTTCTTGGGCCAGGACCGGGAGATCGTCGCCAAGCAGCAGATCGGCCTGGCCCATAACCCGCCCATGCGCCTGATCGACGATGCCGACACCCCGGCGAAATGGTATCTGCGCCTCAAATCGGAATTCGCCCGGTCGCGCGCCGAAGGGCGGCCCTTCGAAAACCCGGTGCCCGAGACCACCCTGCGCTGGCGGAGTTGAGGCATCCCCCCATAGCGGGGTGCTTTTAGACGGTGGTCTTGCCCTTGAAGGCGCAAAGGTCATTGACCGCGCATTCGGTGCATTTGGGATTGCGCGCGACGCAGGTGTAGCGGCCGTGGAGGATGAGCCAGTGATGGGCATGGTCCATCCATTTGGCGGCGATCACCTTCAGCAGCTTCTGCTCCACCGCCAAGGGCGTCTTTCCGGGGGCCAGCCCGGTGCGGTTGGAGACCCTGAAGACATGGGTATCGACGGCCATGGTGGGCTCGCCGAAGGCGACGTTGAGCACCACATTGGCGGTCTTGCGCCCAACCCCGGGCAGGGCCTCGAGCGCCGCCCGGTCCCGGGGCACCTTGCCGCCATGGTCGTGGATCAATTGCCGCGAAAGGGCGATGATGTTCTTACCCTTGGTGTTGTAAAGGCCGATCGACTTGATATGGCCCTTGAGCCCGTCCAGCCCGAGGGCCACCATGGCTTTAGGCGTGCGCACCTTGGCGAACAGCGCCTTGGTCGCCTTGTTGACGCCGACATCGGTGGCCTGGGCGGACAGCACCACCGCCACCACCAAGGTATAGGGGTTGTGATAGGCGAGCTCGCTCTCGGGGGCGGGCGCCCGCGCTTTGAGGCGGCGGAAGAATTCGTCGACATCGGCTTTTTTCATGGCGCCGAACATTAGAGCACAATGGGACCGATTTGAACCATTTGACGGCAAGCCGCCGCCGCCGCCGGGGGGCGCGGTCAAGGGTGCAATGCTTTGACAGGCGCCGAACCGCGCCCTATCAAGAACCATGATCGATGACCGGGAAAAGCCCGCGGCCCAAGCGTCCCTGGGCGGCGGCGCCAAAGCTTGGGACGGGAACGCCGGGCCCAGCAGCGCCGCGCGGCTGACCCGCGCCGCACGGGAAAACTGAGCCCGTGAGCTCCCGCGCGCTTCGCGATTACGGGCTGGTGGTCACCCTGTCGCTGATCTGGGGCTCTTCGTTCCTGCTCATCAAGGTCGCCATCGACGAGGTCCCTCCGGTGACCATGGCGGCGGTCCGCGTGGTGATCGCCTTCGCCGTCCTTTATCTTCTGGTGCGCCTCGGCGGCCAATCCCTGGCGCCGCCCTGGGGGGCCGGCGGCCGGGTCCGATGGGGGCATTACCTGGTGATCGGCATGCTCGGCAACGGCATCCCGTTCTCCCTGGTCTCTTGGGGCGAGATCGAGATCACGGCGGCGCTCGCCGCCATCCTGATCGGCGTGATGCCGGTTTTCACCGTGATTTTCGCCCATGGCTTCGGGGTGGAGCGGGTCACCGGGCCCGGGCGCCTGGCCGGCATCGCCGCCGGCTTGGCCGGCCTGGTGGTGCTGATGGGACCGGCGGCGTTGACCGAAATGGGCGGCGCCGCGCTCCATGAGCTGGCGCTTATCGGCGCCGCCGCCTGCTACGCCGCCACCGCCGTCTATGCACGCCGCCTGACCCTGCGCCTGGCCCTGGTGCCGCTGGCCGCCGGCTCCATGGCGGCCAGCGCCATGGTGATGGTGCCCGCCGCCCTGATCCTGGAAACGCCCTGGCGGCTTTCCCCCGGCCTTGGTGCCGGGAGCGCCGTCGCCGCCCTTGGCGTCATCGCCACCGGCTTCGCCTCGATCATCTATTTCCGGCTTCTGGCTTCCACCGGGCCGACCTTCGCCGCCACCATCAATTATCTGATCCCGGTGTTTGGCGCGGGGCTTTCCGTGGTGCTGTTAGGCGAGCAGGTGGGGCCGCGGGAAGTGCTGGCGCTGGTCCTTATCCTGAGCGGCATCGCCCTGGTCAGGAGCCCGCTCAGCCGTTGAAGCCGAGCACGTCGGCCATGGAATAGAGCCCGGCGGGCTTGTCCGCCGCCCACCGGGCGGCGCGCACCGCGCCGCGGGCGAAGATCTCCCGGCCGCCGGCCTTATGGGTGATCTCCAGGCGTTCGCCGGGGCCCGCGAACACCACGGAGTGTTCGCCCACCACGTCGCCGCCGCGCAAGGACGCGAAGCCGATGGCGCCGCGTTCCCGCGCCCCGGTGATGCCGTCGCGCCCGCGCTGGGCAACCGCGTCAAGCTCCACCCCGCGCCCCTTGGCCGCGGCCCGCCCCAGGGCCAGCGCCGTGCCCGACGGCGCGTCCACCTTGTGGCGGTGGTGCATTTCCACCACCTCGATATCGAAATCCGCGTCCAGCAGCCGGGCGGTCTGTTCGACCAGCGCCATGGCCAGGTTGATGCCGACCGAAAAATTGGCCGCCTGGACCACGGCGACCGACCGGGCCGCCGCCTCGATCATCGCCTGCTGGTCCGCGTCCAACCCGGTGGTGCCGGTCACCAGAACGGTGACGTTGTCGGCCGCCAGCGCCCCGTGGGCGGCGGTCGCTTGGGGCGCGGTGAAGTCGAGCACGGCATCGGCGGCGGCGAACAGGGCGCCAGCATCCTCGGTGACGGCGACGCCCAGGGCCGCGCCCCCGGCCAGGGTGCCGATATCGGCGCCGAGCGCCCCGTGGCCCGGCATTTCCGTCGCCCCCACCAGGTGGCAGCCCGCGGCCTCGCCCACCGCGCGGGTGAGCGCCAAGCCCATGCGGCCCGCCGCGCCGACGATTCCTATGGCGAGATCAGCCATGTCTTTCCCTGCCCCGTTGCCCCCGGTACCGTTCCGGGCGGGGATTTAACCACAGGGGGCCGAATTGGGGGAGAAATTTCCGTGCGCCCGGGTGGCGCCACGGGCGGCGATGAATTGGCGCCGCGCTCAGGGCGGGTCAGTCGCGGTCGGTTTCCGTCAGATCTTCCCAGGCTTCCTTGACCTGGGAAAACAGGCCTTCGGATTCGGGGTTGGTCTTGGCGGGTTTGGCCGCGCTCTCGAACTCTCTCAACAGCTCTTTCTGGCGCTTGGAGAGCTTCACCGGGGTTTCCACAATGGCGCGGATATACATATCGCCCCGCGCCGCCGAACGCATCACCGACATGCCCTTGCCCCGGAGCCGGAACTGGTGGCCCGACTGGGTCCCGTCGGGGATCGTCACCCGGGCCCGCCCGCCGTCGACCGTGGGCACTTCTATGGTGCCGCCCAGCGCCGCCTTGGTCATGGGGATCGGCACCCGCATGTAGATATTGGCGCCGTCACGCTGGAAATGGCGGTGGGACGCGATGGTGAGGAAGATGTAGAGATCCCCCGCCGGCGCGCCGCGCAGGCCGGCCTCGCCCTCGCCCGTAAGGCGGATGCGGGTGCCGTCCTCGACCCCGGCCGGAATGGTGACCGAGAGCGTCTTCTCCTTCTGCACCCGGCCGCTGCCGTGACAGTTGGTGCAGGGCTTGTCGATCACCTGGCCCTGGCCGTGGCAATTGGCGCAGGTTCTCTCGATGGTGAAGAAACCCTGCTGGGCGCGGACCCGGCCGCGGCCCTGGCAGGTGGGACAGGTGACCGGGTGCGAGCCCTTGGCGGCGCCGCTGCCGCCGCACCGGCCACACGCCGCGGCCGAGGGCACGCGGATGGTCGCCTGCTTGCCGGCGAAGGCCTCCTCCAAGCTGACTTCCATGTTGTAGCGGAGGTCGGAACCGCGGGTGTTCTGCCGCGCCGCGCCGCGGTTGCGCGCGCCGGTGAAATCGCCGAACATCTCGTCGAAGATATCGGCGAACCCGCCGCCGAAATTGAAACCGGAATCGCCCGGCCCGGCGCCCGGCCCGGCGCCGCTGCCGTCGAAGGCGGCATGGCCGAAGCGGTCATAGGCGGCGCGTTTTTCCTCGTCGCTGAGGACGTCGTAGGCTTCGCTGAGTTCCTTGAACTTCTGCTCCGCCGCCTTGTCGCCGGCGTTGCGGTCGGGATGGTACTTCATGGCAAGCTTACGGTAAGCCGACTTGATGTCGCCGGCCTTGGCGGACCGGTTCACATCAAGGGTTTCGTAAAAATCTTGCTTATCCATGGGCTTCCCCGGCCGGCGGTGTCCCGAAGCTACCCCACCCGGGCCAGGCCAGGGCGGTGGCGGAACGGGGTTTCACGTCCAACCACCGTCAGGCGGACTTGTTCTGATCCCGGTCTTTGGATTCGCCGGCGTCGGCGGGCGGATCGTCTTCGACCTCTTGGAAATCGGCGTCGACCACCTTGTCGTCGTCGGCCGCGCCGGCATCTCCGGCCGGGGATGCGCCGCCGTCATCGTCGGCCGCCGCCGCCTCGGCTTCCTGGGCCGCCTTGTACATCGCCTCGCCGAGCTTCATGGAGGCATGGGCCAAGGTCTCCGTCTTGGCCTGAATGTCGGCCTGATCCTCGCCTTCCAGCGCCGTCTTGAGGTCGGCGATGTTTTCCTCGATGGACTTCTTCTCGTCTTCGGAGATCTTGTCGCCGTGTTCGCCGAGCGACTTTTCGGTGCTGTGGATCAGGGATTCCGCCTGGTTGCGGTGCTCCGCCGCCTCGCGGCGCTTCTTGTCTTCCTCGGCATGGGCCTCGGCATCCTTGACCATGGATTCGATCTCGTCGTCGGACAATCCGCCCGAGGCCTGGATGCGGATCTGCTGCTCCTTGCCGGTGGCCTTGTCCTTGGCCGAGACGTTGACGATGCCGTTGGCGTCGATATCGAAGCTGACCTCCACCTGGGGCAGGCCGCGCGGCGAGGGGGGCAGGCCGATGAGATCGAACTGGCCGAGCAGTTTGTTGTCGGCGGCCATTTCGCGCTCGCCCTGGAAGACCCGGATGGTGACCGCGGTCTGGTTGTCCTCGGCGGTGGAAAAGACCTGGCTTTTCTTGGTGGGGATGGTGGTGTTGCGGTCGATCAGGCGGGTAAACACGCCGCCCAGCGTCTCGATGCCGAGGCTCAACGGCGTCACGTCGAGCAAAAGCACGTCCTTGACGTCGCCCTGCAGCACCCCGGCCTGGATGGCCGCGCCGATGGCCACGACCTCGTCCGGGTTGACGCCCTTATGGGGCTCGCGGCCGAAGAAGTTCTTCACGGTTTCGATGATCTTGGGCATCCGGGTCATGCCGCCGACGAGGATCACCTCTTGGATATCCGACGCCTTCAGGCCGGCATCCTTGAGCGCCGCCTGGCAGGGCACCACGGTGCGTTCCACCAGTTCGTCGACCAGGGATTCGAGCTTGGCGCGCGACAGCTTGATGTTGAGATGCTTGGGCCCCGACGCGTCGGCGGTGATGAAGGGCAGGTTGATCTCGGTTTCCATCGCCGTCGACAGTTCGATTTTCGCTTTTTCCGCCGCTTCCTTGAGCCTTTGTAAGGCGAGCTTGTCCTGACGCAGGTCGATGGCCTGCTCTTTTTTGAATTCATCGGCCAGGTAATCGATGATCTTGGCGTCGAAATCCTCGCCGCCGAGGAAGGTATCGCCGTTGGTCGACTTGACCTCGAAAACGCCGTCGCCGATTTCGAGCACGGAAATATCGAAGGTGCCGCCGCCCAGGTCATAGACGGCGATGATGCCCGAGGCGTCTTTGTCCAAGCCGTAGGCCAGCGCCGCCGCCGTCGGTTCGTTGATGATGCGTAACACTTCGAGGCCGGCGATTTTGCCCGCGTCCTTGGTCGCCTGGCGCTGGGAATCGTTGAAATAGGCGGGCACCGTGATGACCGCCTGGTCGACGGTTTCGCCGAGATAGGATTCCGCGGTTTCCTTCATCTTCTGGAGAATGAAGGCGGAGATTTGGCTGGGGCTGTATTTTTCGTCCCGGCATTGAACCCAGGCGTCGCCGCTGTCGGCCTTGACGATCTCATAGGGCACCATGGCCCGATCCTTCTCGGTGTTGGGATCGTCGAAAGGCCGGCCGATCAAGCGCTTGATGGCAGACAGCGTGTTTTGCGGATTGGTGACCGCCTGGCGCTTCGCCGCCTGGCCCACCAGACGCTCGCCGCCTTCGGTGAAGGCCACCATGGACGGCGTGGTGCGCGCGCCCTCTGAATTCTCGATCACCTTGGCGTCGGAACCCTCCATGACCGCGACACAGGAGTTGGTGGTGCCGAGGTCGATACCAATGACTTTGCCCATGGTTCTTCACTATCCTTTCTCGAGCGGATGCCCCGGGCCCTGAACGGCGCCTCATGAGACCCTCGATGTCCTTGACCCCGGCCTTGACCAAGGCCCTGGGCGGAAAATCTCAAAGCTATATGGGGAGGCGGGCGGGGCCCTACAACCGTCCAACGGCCAAGTATCGCCAAAAAAATTGGGGCGATTAAATTCCCGCGCCGGGCCCGGGGGGCCGTGAGCCGGGGCCGGGAATGGCGCCGCGCCCGGATTTCATGCCTTGGTATCGACGTGCCCGTCGGCTTCGCCCGGGCCGTTATCGCCCCCGGCACCGTCTCCGGCCCGCGGCGCCGGTTTCACATCGGCCGCTTGATCGGGCATGGCGGCAAGGTCTTGGTTGGCGATGGGGGCCTGGATGGTCTCCGCTTTAGCCCCGCCCTTGGCGACCCCCACCATGGCCGGACGCAACAGCCGCCCGTTCAGCAGGTAGCCCGGCTGCACCACTTCGACCACGGTCCCCGGCGGCCGGGTCGGGTCGTCGATCTCGAACATGGCCTGGTGGCGGTCGTAATCGAAGGGCGCGCCCAAGGCATCCACCTTTTCGATGCCGTGGCGCTCCAGGGCGGCGATCAGTTCGCGCTCGGTCAGCTCCATCCCCGCCGCCAGGGCGGCCAGGGCCGGATTGCCGTCCCGGTCCTCGGCCGAGACGCTGTCGAGCCCGCGGCGCAGGTTGTCGAGCACCGTCAGGCAATCCCGGGCGAAGCCGGCGATGGCGAATTTGGCGGTGTCCTGGCGTTCCTTCTCGGCCCGGCGCCGGTAGTTTTGGAGCTCCGCCACGGCGCGCAGCAGTTGGTCGTTGAGCTCCGCGGCGCGCGCCTGGTGATCGGGCGGCGCGTCTTCAACCGCCGGGGCGGGCACATCCCCCGAACCGTCGCCCGAACCGTCGCCCGAACCGCCGGTGGCTGCGTCATCGGGCGATCCGGCCTCCTCTTCCGGGGCGTTCTTCGGTTCGCCGGCGGCGGGAACCTGGTCTTTTTCTTCGGTCATGGATGCTCCATCAACGCAGGGATAAAGAGGCCCCCTCACCCCATAGGCGGCGCAACACCTTGGAGGTGTAATCCACCATGGGGACGATGCGGGCATAATTCATCCGGGTGGGACCGATGACGCCGATGGCGCCGACGATGTGTTCCGACGAATCGGCGAAGGGCGCCACCACCATGGAACACCCGGCATGGCTGAACAGCGCGTTGTCGGAGCCGATAAAAACCTGCATGCCGTCGGCCTTGAGGGTGAGTTCCAAAAGCTTGGCCAGGGTTTCCTTGGCCTCCAGGGCCTGGAACAACTCCCGCACCCGTTCCAGGTCTTCCAGCGCCGTGATGCTGCCCAGAAGATTGGCCTGGCCGCGGACGATCAGGTAGCCCTGCTGGAGATTGCCGCCCGACCAATGGGCCAGGCCGCGCTCCACCAATTGGCTGGCCAGGGTATCCAATTGCGCGCGGTGGCTCTCGATTTCGGCCAGGATCTCGGACCTGGCCTCGGCGATGGTCCGCCCGGTCAGCCGCCGGGTCAGGTAATTGCCGGCCTCCACCAGGGCCGAGGCGAGAATGCCCAGCGGCATTTCGATGACCCGGTTTTCCACCACCCCGGTTTCCGACACCATCACCACCAGGGCCCGGCCGTCGCAGAGATTGACGAATTCGATATGCTTGAGCGGCGCTTCGTTCTTCGGCGCCAGCACGATGGAGGCGCAGTTGGACAGCCCCGATAGCGCCGCGGTGGCTTCGGCCAGCGCTTCTTCGACGCTCAGTCCGGTGCCCGCGCACATGGCTTCGATGTCCTCGCGGTCCTCGGTGCTGAGCCCGCCGAGCTCGAGGATGCCGTTGACGAACAGCTTGAGCCCGGCCTCGGTGGGAAGACGCCCGGCCGAGGTGTGGGGCGCGAACAGCAATCCCGCCTCCTGCAGGTCGGCCATGACGTTGCGGATGGTCGCCGGCGACAGGCCAAGGCCGGAGCTGCGCGCGAGCGTGCGCGAGCCGACCGCTTCGCCGGTCTCCACATAGCTCTCGACGATCAAGCGGAAGACCTCCCGCGAGCGGTCGTTGAGCTCGGTTACGGTGCCGAACTTGTCGTTGATCATCTCTCCCGCATGCCGGACCGGGCATGCCTCCATCTTCCGTGCAGAATTTAGTCACCGGCCCCGCCAGCGTCAACCACCCCTGCTTCTGGACGGGGCGGCGGGGGCACGCTAGCTTGGGCCGCCCGGCGCCGCCGCCCCGGGCCGGAACCGGAGGAATCAATAAATGAGCATACGTCCATCGGGCCGCGCGCCCGACCAGATGCGGGAGGTGAGCCTGGAAGCCGGCGCCAACAAATATGCCGAAGGGTCGTGCCTGGTGCGTTTCGGCGACACCCATGTGATGTGCACGGCCAGCGTCGAGGAGCGCGTGCCGTTCTTCATCCGCGATTCCGGGCGCGGCTGGGTCACCGCCGAATACGGCATGCTGCCGCGCTCCACCGGCACCCGCACCGACCGCGAGGCGGCCCGGGGCAAGCAATCGGGGCGCACCCAGGAAATCCAGCGCCTGATCGGCCGGGCGCTGCGCGCGGTCACCGACCTCAAGGCGCTGGGCGAACGCCAGGTCAAGATCGATTGCGACGTGCTGCTGGCCGACGGCGGCACCCGCACCGCCGCCATCACCGGGTCCTGGGTGGCGCTCCACCAAGCCTTCGCCGGACTGGTGGAGAAGAAGTTGGTCGCCAAAATTCCGCTGACCGGGCAGATTGCCGCGGTGTCCTGCGGGCTGTATGAGGGCATGGCCGTGCTCGACCTCGATTACGCCGAGGACGCAGCCGCCCAGGTGGACACCAATTTCGTGCTCACCGCCGAGGGTCTTTTCGTGGAAATCCAGGGCACCGCCGAACAACACCCCTTTTCCCAGGAGGATTTCGATTCCATGCTCGGTCTGGCACGCAAGGGGATCAATGAGCTGGCGGCGGCCCAGCGCGCGGCGTTGGGCCTGGCCGCGCCGCCGGCCGATTGAGGGCGATGGCGCGTCGGCTCACCAGCGGGGCGCTGGTCGTCGCCTCGCATAACGCGGGCAAGGTGGCCGAGATCGGCGCCCTGATCGCGCCCTTGGGTTTGGAGGTGCTGGGCGCCGCCAGCCTCGGCCTGGCCGAGCCCGATGAGACCGGCAATGATTTCATCGCCAACGCCGAGCTCAAGGCCCGCGCCGCCGCCGGGGCCATGAGCCTGCCGGCCCTGGCCGATGATTCCGGGCTTTGCGTGGCCGCGTTGGCGGGCGCGCCGGGCATCCTCTCCGCCCGCTGGGCCGGGGAGGGGAGGGGTTTCGGCTTGGCCATGGACCGCGTGCACGATGAAATGACGGAAACAGGCAACCCCGATACCGGCGCGCGCTTCGTCTGCGCGCTGGCGCTGTGCTGGCCCGACGGCCAGTGCCAGACCGTGCAAGGGGAAGTTCTCGGCCGCATCACCTGGCCGCCCCGGGGCGGCAACGGATTCGGCTATGACCCCATGTTCATCGCCCGGGGCGAGAGCCTGACCTTCGGCGAGATGGACGCCGCCGCCAAGCACGCCATCAGCCACCGGGCCGACGCCTTTGCCAAGCTGGTGGCGCGCTGCCTGGGGCCGGCCTGATCCATGGCAGCGCCCGACCTGCCCACCGGCGGCCTGCCCACCGCCAGCCTGCCCACCGCCGATCCGGCCGCGCCGGGATTTGCGCCGGAGATTCGGGCCCGGCCCATGGCCCTGTACGTGCATTGGCCGTTTTGCGCCTCCAAATGCCCGTACTGCGATTTCAACTCCCACGTGGCGGACAGCATCGACCAGGATTCCTGGCGGCGAGCCTATCTCACGGAGCTCGATTCTTGGGCGCCGGCCCTGGCCGGACGCCGGTTGACATCGATCTTTTTCGGCGGCGGCACGCCGTCGCTCATGGACCCCGACACCGCCGCCGCGGTGATCGGCCGGGCGCGTGAAATCTGGCCCGACAACCCCGGCGCGGACCTGGAGATCACCCTTGAAGCCAATCCCAATTCGGCCGAGGCGGCGCGCTTCGAGGCCTTACGCGCGGCCGGAATCAACCGGCTGTCTCTCGGCGTCCAGGCGCTCGACGATAGCGCCCTCGCCTTCCTCGGGCGCACCCACTCGGCGGCCGAGGCCCAGGCGGCGGTCACCCGCGCCAAGGCGCATTTCCCGCGCGTCAACGCCGACATGATCTATGCCCGGCCCGGCCAGACCATCACCGCCTGGCAAGAGGAACTGGCGCGCCTGATGGGCGAGGGCCTCGGCCACCTGTCGCTTTATCAGCTCACCATCGAACGCGGCACGCCGTTCTTCTCGGCCCATCGCCGCGGCGACTTCACCCTGCCCAGCGACGACGACCAGGCCGGGCTCTACCTTGCGACCGGGGAGGTCCTGGCCCGGGCCGGGCTCGCCGCCTACGAGGTGTCCAACTACGCGCGGGCGGACGAGCAATGCCGTCACAACCTCACCTATTGGCGCTATGGCGACTTCCTGGGAATCGGCCCCGGCGCCCACGGACGCCTTCTTCTTGCGGGCACCGCCCTGGCCACGGAAAACTACCGCGCGCCCGCCGACTGGCTGGCGGCGGTCGGCCGGTGCGGCCGCGGCATCAAGGAGGAAACACCGCTCACGGCGATGGTGCGCGCCCAAGAGATGGTGATCATGGGGCTGCGCCTGGAGGTTGGCATCACCGCCGCCGATTTCCGGGCCGTGACCGGCGGCGATTTCACCGATTACCTGGACCGGGCGGCCATGGCGCGCCTCACCCAAGGGGGATACTTAAGCCGCCAGCGCGGGCGGCTCAAGGCCACCCCTGAGGGCCGCCTGCGGCTCGACTCTGTGATCGCGTCTTTGCTGGGGACGGCGCGCCGCGGATCGTGACCGCGTGCCCTAGAGCCCTAGTTACCGATCTTTTGGAAGGTCAGGGGCGCCGGCGAAACCACCACGAAGCGCCGCGCGCGCACCTCCATCACCGCGAAACCGCGCTCCACCAATCCCGAGCGCAACAACCGGAAGATGCCGTCGGCCCCGGCGAACCCGTTGGCCGCGGTCAGCGCCTGCCTGGTAAAGACTTGGCCCGGCGCGCGGCGCGGCGGCGGCACCGACCCGGCGGCGGTGCCCGCCAGCTTGGCCAGCTTGGCGGGGACCGGGTCCGGCGGCCGGGCGATGACCGCGGCAAGCGCGGTGGCGTCATAGGCCAGCGCGGCGACCGGCGGCGCCGGGCTGCCGAAGGCTTTTCTATAAGCCGTCTCGAAAGCCTGGCGGGCGGCCGGCGGCGGCGCCGTGAACCAACCGCCGTAGAGCGCCGGTTCGGTGGCGAGGACCGGATCGTTCCAATCGACGGTTCCCAGCACCCGCACCTGGCGCGGGTCGATGTCGTAGAACCGCAGCAACGGCGCCAGTGCCCGCAGGCTGGCCCCGCCCTGGGGCAGGAACACGCCGTCGAAATCCACCCCGCCCAGGGTGTCGCGTTTGGCCAGGCGCCGCAGCGCACGCGCCGACGCTTCATCGCTTTCGGCCCTGAGCTCCTTGCGCCGGGCAAGGAGAGCCCAGCGCCGCGCGTCGTAATTGGCGAGAGCCTTGACGACCGGAGCAAGGGCTTCGGTCGATTGCCCCCGGTAATGGGCCACGGTCTTCAGGTCCAGGCCGAGAACCGGGATCAGGCGGCGCAGAATCTGCGCCACCCTGTCGCCATAGGGGCCTTCGGGGACCAGCCCGACGATACGCTTCAACCCGCGGTCCCTGGCATAGGTCATGACCCGCCTGATCTGCGATTCCGGCGTAAAGCCCATGACATAGACGCCGTTGCCGGCGACCGCCAGATCATTGGAAAACGACACCACCTGGACACCGCCGGCCTGGGCGATGGGCGCGACGGCGGCCACCGATGGGGCGAAGACCGGGCCCAGGATCAGCCGCGCCCCATCATCGAGCGCCCGGCGGGCGGCGGCGGCGGCGCCCTCGGGGGTGCCTTGGGTGTCCACCGGCACTAATGCCAGCTCTTCGCCGGCGATGTCGAACAAGGCTAATTGGGCGGCGTTCAGCAGGCTTTGTCCGAGCTCGGCATGGGGTCCCGACAGGGGCACGAGCAGGCCCACCCGGATCACCGGGGCGACCCCGGGCGGCGGGATCAGGACGATGCGCCCCGGCTCCTGCCCTGGTTCCTGCCCCGGCCCCGGCCCCGGCGGTGGCGCCTTGGGCGGTAGCGCCGCGAGATCCGGCGACGGCGGCGAAACCCTGGCGGCGGGGGCCGGGGGCACCGCCGGGGCAGGCGGCTTGGCCGGGCTCATGGGTGGCCCCGCCCGCGCGCCGCCGATCTTTTTAGGCGGCGCCGTCACCGGTTCCATGGCGACCCGTTCGTCGTCGGCGACGATGGCGCGGCGCACCTGTTCCAGGGTCTCGCAGCCGCCAAGCGCCGCCGCCATCGCCAGCGCCGCAAAGGCGGCAGGGATTCGGCGGCGTCTCTGTCCTTCAGAACTGGGGCGCAAGGGGCTATCCTCGAAGCGTGCGGGTGGCGGAGCCGGCGCCCGGAGCGTAACCAGCGCGGCAACCCAAGTAAACTCCCGGGGGGCGGACATTGGACGGCAATGATGGCGAAAACCGGGCGCTTGAGCCTGGGCTATACTTGGTGGCGACGCCCATCGGCAATCTGCGCGACATCACCTTACGCGCCCTGGACGCGCTCGCCGCGGCCGATGTGATCGCCTGCGAGGACACCCGGGTGACGGCCAAGCTGCTGGCCGCCCACGCCATCGACACGCCCATGACCCTTTATCACGAGCATAACGCGGCCCGCGCCCGGCCCAGGCTGATCCGCCGCCTCAAGGAGGGCGGCCGGGTGGCCCTGGTGTCCGACGCCGGCACGCCTCTGATATCGGATCCCGGCTTCAAGCTGGTCGCCGCCTGCCGCGAGGAGGGCATTGCCGTCACGTTCCTCCCCGGCGCCTCGGCCCCGCTTGCCGCCTTGGTGCTATCAGGCCTGCCCAGCGACCGCTTCCTGTTCGCCGGCTTCCTGCCGCCGCGGCCCAAGGCCCGGCGCGACCGGTTGGCGGCGCTGGCCGGCGTGGACGCGACATTGGTGCTGTTCGAATCCGGCCGCCGTTTGGCCGCCATGCTGGCCGACGCGGCGGACCTGTTGGGGTCCAGGCCGGCGGTGGTGTGCCGCGAACTCACCAAGCTTTTTGAGGAGGTGGTGCCCGGCGATCTCGCCGCCCTGGCCGCGCGCTATGGCACCGAAGGCCCGCCCAAGGGAGAGATCGTCATCGTCATCGGGCCGCCGCCGGGCGGGCGGGAGGAACTCAGCGACGCCGCCCTCGATGGCCAATTGCGGGCGGCCCTGGCCGGGGACAGCCTGCGCGACGCGGTGGCCGCCGTCGCCCAAGCCACCGGCTTGCCCCGGCGCCGGGTCTATGCGCGGGCGCTCCGGCTTTGCGCCGAGGCCCGATGACCGGCCGGGGCACCCATGGCGACCGGCGCAGGCAGGCGCGCGGGCGCGGCCGGCGGGCCGAGGCGCTGGCCGCCTTGTTCCTGGTCTGCAAGGGGTACAGGATCGTCGAGCGGTCCTTCCGCACCCGGGGGGGCGAGATCGACATCGTCGCCCTACGGGGCAAGACCCTGGCCATGGTCGAGGTCAAATACCGCGCCCGCAAGGCCGATGCCGCCTGGTCCATCACCCCCGCCCAACGCCGGCGGATCGCGCTTTGCGCGCGTGGCTTCATCGCCGCACATCCGCGCTTCGCCGGTCATTACATCCGTTTCGACGCGGTGCTGATGGCGCCCTGGCGCCCGCCCACCCACCTGAGGGATGCCTGGCGCTGTTGACGGCGCCGCGCTGGGCGCAAATTCCCGCCAATTTGAACCATTTCACCGTGCAGCGCCCTGGACAAGGGCCGAGAGTTGTGAATCAATGGGCCGGGGCCGACCGTGCCGTGTCGAACATTCAACGGGGCTGCATCCATGACGACGAATTTCCCGAAACCCTCTGCCGACCACGGGATGAACGGCGGGATGAACGGCGGGATGACCGGGCGGGGCCCTTGCGCGCGCGCTGATTTCCGCGTGTTTCGCCGCCTCCGCCGTGCCGCCTGCCTGGCCCTCATACTTGGCGTGGGCGGCCTCACCGGGGGGTGCGCCACCTCCGCGGTGGTGGGGATTGGCGCGTCGGGCGCCGTGGCGGCATCGGAAGAGCGTGGGCTCGGCGGCGCGCTGCGTGATAAGCGCATCAAGGCGGTGATCAACTATCACCTGCTCGACGTCGATCCTCAACTGCTCAGGGGGTTGTCCACCGCCGTCTATGAAGGCCGCGTGCTGCTCACCGGCATCGCCGCCACCACCGCCAAGCGTGACGCCGCGGTGCGCATCGCCTGGCAGGCCGAGGGCGTCAAGGAGGTGATCAACGAGATCATCGTCGATGCCAAGGGGGTAAGCGGCAGCTTCGCCCGGGACACCTGGATCTCCGCCAAGCTGCGGGCCAAGCTGTTGTTCGAAACGGATATCGTCGGCATCAACTATTCCATCGATACCGTCCGCGGCACGGTGCACCTGTTGGGCGTCGCCCAGGACCGCGCCGAGCTCGACCTGGTGCTCATTTACGCGCGGAATCTCAGCCATGTCCGCAACGTGGTGAACCACGTCATCCTCAAGACCGACCCCAGGCGCCAGGCCAACCAAGCCAAGAAGTGACCCCCGCCGGGGCCAGGGCATATTCCGGGCAAAAGGTTTAATTCGGCCCCATAGTGCACTAGGCTGGGCGGTCGAGACCGGTCAAACCGCACCGGTGAACCCACCGGGTACCCCTGCCCATGAGCCTTGCCGTCGCCTTCCAGATGGACCCCCTCGAGGGCATCGACGTTAACGCCGATTCCACTTATCTGCTGGCCGTCGAGGCAACCGCCCGCGGCCACGCGCTCTATCACTACCTGCCCCAGGACATGACCCTGGCCAGCGGCCGGGTGGTGGCCCGGGCGCGGCGCTTCGAGGCCCGGGCCGATGACGGCCAGCCGTTCACCATGGGCGCCGAGGAACGCATCGACCTGGCCACCCTCGACGTGGTGATGATGCGCCAGGATCCGCCCTTCGACATGGCCTATATCACCGCCACCCACCTGTTGGAGCACGTCCACCCCGACACCCTGGTGGTCAACGATCCGGTCCAGGTGCGCAATGCGCCGGAGAAGCTCTTCGTCACCCATTTCGCCGAGCTGATGCCGCCGACCCTGATCACCACCGACCGGGCCCAGGTGGTCGCCTTCCGCGCCGAGCACGGCGACATCATCATCAAGCCCTTGTTCGGCAACGGCGGCGCCGGGGTGTTTCACCTTGGCGCCGGGGACGAGAATTTAGCCGCGCTGCTGGAACTCTTTGCCGTGCTCTACCGCGAGCCCATGGTGGTCCAGCGCTATCTTCCGGAAGTGCGCGCCGGCGACAAGCGCATCATCCTCATCGACGGCCAGGCGGCGGGCGCCGTCAACCGGGTGCCGGCGCCGGGCGAGGCCCGGGCCAACCTCCATGTCGGCGCCCGGGCGGAGCCGGCCAAGCTCACGGCGCGGGACCTCGAGATCTGCGAGGCCATCGGCCCGACCCTCAGCGAACGCGGGCTGGTCTTCGTCGGCATCGACGTGATCGGCGATTTTCTCACCGAGATCAACGTCACCTCGCCCACCGGCATCCAGGAAATCAACCGCTTCGACGACGTGCGGTTGGAACGCCGAATCTGGGACGCCGTCGAGGCCCGGGTGCACGCGCGGCACCGCGAACCGCCGGCGTGAGGGCGCCGGAGTACGGGTTCCGCCATAATTTTTTAGCAATTTGGATTATTTGGATTGGGGAGAACGCCCGTGCCGATTCTGACCGCCGCCTACACCGCGATCCTCGCCCTGTTGCTGGTCGCCCTGAGCGCCCGCGTCATTCAACTGCGCTACATTTTCGCGGTGCCCCTGGGAGACGGCGGCGAGCAACGGCTGGCGCGCGCCGTGCGGGGCCAGGGCAATTTCGCCGAATATGTTCCCCTGGCGCTGATCGCCATCCTTTGTCTGGAGCTTCTCGGCCAACCCCCCTGGCTGATCCACGCCACGGGCGTGGCGTTGGTCCTGGGCCGCGTCGCCCACGGCATCTGCTTCGCCTGGTGCGAGAGCGCCCCGGGCCTGCGCCGGGCCGGCATGATTCTGACCTTCGCGGCGCTCATCATCGGCGCGCTGGGAAACCTCGCGGCGGTAATTTCGCGGGCCTTTTAGGACCAAGGCCCCACGGGGGACCGCGGCGCCGGTCGCCAGGGACCCCTTGGCGGGTTCTTGCTCTCCACGCATAAATCAAGACACGCGCAAGCGCCCCTCGACTCCCGCGCCCAAAGCGGCTAGACTGAATAGAACAAAACACAAACATCTAGCGGCGGGGGGCGCATGGTCGCGCGGGTCAACACGGTTGCCTTCCAGGGGGTCGACGTCATCGATATCGACGTCCAGGTGCAGATCAGCGCCGGCCTGCCGGCCTTTTCCGTGGTCGGCCTGGCTGACAAGGCGGTGGCCGAATCCCGCGAACGGGTGCGCGGCGCGCTGAATGCGCTGGGCCTGGCCCTGCCGCCCAAGCGCATCACCGTCAACCTGGCGCCCGCCGACCTGGCCAAGGAGGGCAGCCATTTCGACCTGCCCATCGCCCTCGGCCTGCTCACCGCCATGGAGGTGCTGCCCGCCGAGGAGATCATGAACTTCATCGCCATGGGCGAGTTGGCCCTGGACGGCCGCATCACCGCCGTCGCCGGCGCCCTGCCCTCGGCGATCCATGCCGAGTCCCGCCAGATGGGCCTGATCTGCCCCGAGGCCGGAGGCGGCGAGGCGGCCTGGGTCAAGGGGCTGGAGGTGCTGGCCCCGGGCGCGCTTCTCAGCCTGATCAACCATTTCAAGGGCAGTCAGATGCTGGCCATCCCCAAGCCGTTGATCGAGGCGGAGCGGCCGCAGCCGCCCGACCTGGCCGACATCAAGGGCCAGGAAAGCGCCAAGCGGGCCCTGGAGGTGGCGGCGGCGGGCGGCCACAATTTGTTGATGACGGGGCCGCCGGGGGCCGGAAAGTCGATGCTGGCCGCCCGCCTGCCGGGCATCCTGCCGCCGCTCTCCCCGGCCGAGGCGCTGGAGGTCTCGATGATCCACTCCCTCGCCGGCACCCTGGCCGAGGGCCGCATCCTGCGCCACCGCCCGTTCCGCGACCCCCACCATTCGGCGTCGCTTCCCGCGCTCATCGGCGGCGGCGCGCGGGCTAAGCCGGGCGAGGTGTCGCTCGCCCATCTCGGAATCCTGTTCCTCGACGAATTACCGGAATTCTCCCGCCCCGCCTTGGAAGCCCTGCGCCAGCCCATGGAGACCGGGCGCGCGGTGGTGGCCCGGGCCGCGGCCCACGTCACCTGGCCGGCGCGTTTCCAGATGGTCGCCGCCATGAATCCCTGCCGCTGCGGCTATCTCGGGGACCCGGGCCTGGCCTGCAGCCGGGCGCCGCGCTGCGGCGCCGATTACCAGGGCAAGATCTCGGGCCCGCTCTATGACCGCATCGACCTTCACGTGGAGGTGCCCGCGGTGGAGATCGCCGATCTCGGCCTGCCGCCGGCGGCCGAGCGCTCGACCGAGGTGGCGGCGCGGGTCGCGGCGGCGCGCGAAATCCAGGCCGGCCGCCTGGAGGCGGAGGCCCCCGGCCAGGGCCTGCGCACCAACGCCGAGGCCGACGGCGAGCTGCTCGAGCGCATCGCCGCGCCCGATTCCGCCGGCCGGGCGCTGCTGATGGAGGCGGCGGAGAAGATGCGCATGACCGCGCGCGGCTATCACCGCGTGCTCCGGGTGGCGCGCACCCTGGCCGACCTGGAGGGGGTCGACGGCGTCAAGCGCATCCACATCGCCGAGGCCGTCGCCACCCGCCGCCCGGCCCTGGCGCGGTGAGGGCGCGGCGGTCGCAAAATCCGCGCCCATGGGCTATGGTCGGACCAAAGCCGCGATGCCACGACCTTGCATCCGCCGAGGGAGGGGACCATGTCCGTCAAGATCAACCATCTCGCCATCATCAGCGACAACTACGCGCTGGAGGGGAAATTCTACCAGTCCGTGTTCGGCGCCAAGGTGTCGGCGGATTCGCCGCCCGACGGCGCGGTGTGTTTCTCCGACGGCTATGTCGGTTTCAACGTCAACCCGCGAAAATCGGGCCGCCCCGCGGGCTTCGACCATTTCGGCTTCGACGTGGAGGATTTGGACGACACCATCGAGAAGATCGCCGCGTTCGACCCCGAACTGCTGGTGGCGAAAAGGCCGGGCAACCGGCAATTTGCCGGCTATAGCGGCCACGATCCCGACGGCAACAATTTCGACCTGTCGCAAACCGATCTCGAGAACCGCCGCGACGTCTATGCCGAGGGCGAATGGACCCAGGACCGCGTGGTCGATCACTTCGCCCTGCGCACCCTGCATCCCCAACGGGTGGCGGCGTTCTACACCGATGTCATGGGGCTCAGCCCGTCCAACCGGCCGGCCAATGATAAGAACCACTACCTGACCGACGGGCGGATCACCATGGTCATCATGCCGTGGGCCATCACCGATTTCGCCGGCACCGGCATCACCCGCCCGGGTCTCGACCATATCGGCTTCAGGGTCGAAAGCATCGCCGCGGTCAGGCGCGATATCGACGATATCACCGCCCGCAACCCCCATCTCGCGCCGCGCTCATTCGGCATCGGCGCGGAAAGCAAGGCGCGGCTCGAGTTGGCCAAGGCGTGCTGCCCCATGGGCGCCTATCACCTGGCCGACCCCGACGGCGTGCTGATCGACCTCTGCGAGGCCTGAGTCGGGCTTATCGCCGCCCGCCGCCCGCAATCATCCGATCCCCCGCGCCGGGGCGCCGGGCCTGGGTACGGCGCAGTTCGCCGCCATGGTTTTTAAGACAACGGCGCGGAATCCCCTAGTCCGATACCATCGCCCCGACCGGGGCGCCGCCGATGATGTGGACGTGGTAGTGGGGCACTTCCTGGCCGCCATGGTCGCCGGTGTTGACGATCAGCCGGTAGCCCGACTCATCGATGCCGCGTTGGCGGGCGATGGCGGCGACGGCGCGGGTGAAGCCGGCGATCTCGGCATCGCTGGCATGGGCCGCGAAATCGTCATGGCAGACATAGTTCCCCTTGGGGATCACCAGCACGTGGACCGGGCGGCGCGGGTTGATGTCGTTGAAGGCCAGCACGTGTGCGTCCTCATAGACCTTGTCGCAGGGAATTTCGCCGCGCAAAATCTTGGCAAAGATATTTTCCCGGTCGTAGCTCATGGGCCCCCTCCCTCGCCGCCGGGCGCGGGCGTAGGGTCCCGCGCCGCCTTCTCGGCGTGGCCCGAGACGCCTTCGCGCCGCGCCAGCTCGGCCCAGACGTCGCCGGGCCTGACCCCGGCATCGGCCCACAGCACCATCAGGTGATAGATCAGGTCGGCGCTTTCGCGGGTGATCGCCGGCCCATCGCCCTTGAGCCCCTCCACCGTCACCTCGGCCGCCTCCTCGCCGATCTTGCGGCAGATGGTCTCGGGCCCGCCCGCCAACAGGCTCGCGGTATAGGATTTCGACCCATCGGCCCCCTGGCGCGAGAGGATGGTGGCATAAAGCCGGGCCAGCACGTCCACGGTGGCGCCGGCGGCGTCTTGTTCTTGGCTCATGGGTTTGCTCCTTCCGCCGCCCGGTCCCTGGCCGGCGCGGGGGCCGATCCGCCGGCCTGGGCCGGTGCCGGTTCCTGGCGCACGGGCACGCCCGCCGCCGCCATATGGGCCTTGGCCTCGGCCACCGAATAGATGCCGAAATGAAAGATCGATGCCGCCAGGACGGCCGAGGCATGGCCGTCTCGCACGCCCTGGACCAGGTGATCTAGGGTGCCGACGCCGCCCGAGGCGATCACCGGCACCGTCACCGCGTCGGCCACCGCGCGGGTGAGGCCGATATCGAAGCCTTGCTTGGTGCCGTCCCGGTCCATGGAGGTGAGCAAAATCTCGCCGGCGCCGAGCGCCGCCATGCGCTTGCCCCATTCCACCGCGTCCCGCCCGGTGGGCTTGCGCCCGCCATGGGTGAAGATTTCCCAGCCCCCGGACGCGACCGCCTTGGCGTCGATGGCGACGACGATGCATTGGCTGCCGAATTTTTCCGCCGCCTCGGCGACGAATTCCGGGCGGGCGACGGCGGCGGTGTTGATGGACACCTTGTCGGCGCCGGCCAGCAGGAGCCTGCGGATATCGTCCACATTGCGCACCCCGCCGCCGACGGTGAGCGGCATGAAGCACTGTTCCGCCGTGCCGCGCACCACGTCGTACAGGGTGTCGCGGTCTTCGTGGCTGGCGGTGATGTCGAGGAAACACAACTCGTCGGCGCCGGCCTGGTCATAGATCCGCGCCTGGGCCACGGGATCGCCGGCATCCACCAGGTCGACGAAATTGACGCCCTTGACCACGCGCCCGTCTTTCACGTCGAGGCAGGGGATGATGCGGATCTTCAGCATGGCTCGTCTCCGCCGGTGGCGCCCTCGGAATCGCCGGCCAGAAGTGCCAGCGCCTTGGCCGGGTCGATGCGCCCGTCGTAAAGGGCGCGGCCGACGATGACGCCTTCTATCCCTGAATCTTCCACCTGCTTGAGCTCTTCCAGGTCCGACAGCGCCGACACGCCGCCCGAGGCGATGACCGGCGTCGTCACCGCCCAGGCGAGGTCGGTGGTGGCATCGATATTGAGCCCCATCATCGCCCCGTCGCGGGTGATGTCGGTATAGACGATCGCCGCGACGCCGGAATCCTCGAACCGCAGGGCCAGGTCCAGCGCCTTCACCTGGGAGGTCTTGGCCCAGCCCTCCACCGCGACGTAGCCGTCGCGGGCGTCGATGCCGACGATGATCCTGCCCGGCCATTGGCGGCAGGCCTGCTTGACCAGGTTGGGGTTTTCCAGGGCCGCGGTGCCCAGGATCACCCGGTTTACGCCCTTGTCCAACCAGCTCTCCATGGTGGCCAGGTCGCGGATGCCGCCGCCCAACTGGGCCGGGATGGTGATTTCGCCGAGGATCGCCTCGACCGCGGCATCGTTGACCGGGTGGCCTTCGAAAGCGCCGTTGAGGTCGACCAGGTGGAGCCACTGGAAGCCGGCCTCGACGAAGGCCCGGGCCTGGGCCCGCGGGTCCGGGTTGTAGACCGTGGCCTGGTCCATATCGCCCTGGAACAGGCGCACGCAATTGCCGTCCTTGAGGTCGATGGCGGGAAACAGAATCATTGCCGGTGAACCTTCGGGCGCCGCGTCACGGCCGCCAGGCGAGGAAGTTGGCGATCAGGGACAGTCCCACCGCCTGGCTTTTTTCGGGATGGAACTGGGTCCCCACCATATTATCGCGGCCGATCGCCGCGGTCACCGGCCCGCCATGGCTCACCTCGGCGAGCACGCAGGCGGCATCGGCGGCGGCGAACCGGTAGCCGTGCACGAAATAGGCGTGCGCGCCCGGGGCCAACCCCGCGAAAATGGGGTGGGGCGGGTCCCTGAAACTAAGCTCGTTCCATCCCATATGGGGCACCTTGAACCGGTGATCCTCGCCGCCGCCCGTGGGCGCCAGCGGCACCACCTCGCCATCGATCCAGCCGAGCCCCTCATGGATGCCGTGCTCCAACCCACGGCGCGCCATGAGCTGCATGCCGACGCAAATGCCGAGGAAGGGCTTGGCCTTGCACACCACGTTCTCTTCCAGGGCCTCGATCATCCCCGCCAGCGCGCGCAATCCCCGCACGCAATCGCCGAAAGCGCCGACCCCGGGAAGCACGATGTGATCGGCCCGCGCCAAATCCTCGGCCCGGCCGGTCACCATAACCTCACGGCCGGCCGCCTGGCGCTCGAACGCCTTGGCGGCGGAGCGCAGGTTCCCCGATCCATAATCGACGATGGCGACGGTCATGGTGCGGCCCCCGCACCCTCAGGCCGACGCCGGACCCTCGAGGGACGGGGCCGGAGTCCCATCGCCGGGGGCCGGACCAGGCGCGGGCCCCGGCATCAGCGAGGCCAGATCGCCGTAACGCCGGAGCGCGGCGTCCTCGTTCTCGGCGGCGATCACGCCGACCTCGCGCCAGCCGCGCTTGGCCAGGCCGGCGCGCAGCCAGTCATTGGCCTCCATCCCCGTCCAGGCCATGATGGCCAGGGTGAACACGGCGAGGCCCGCCACATTGAGACCGGCCATGGTGCCCACGGCCAAAGGCACGCCGAGCACTGCGGCCAACACGCCGGCCCGAAGCCACAGCCGGTTGGCCAGCGCCCAGGGCAGAGTCAGCAGAAAGGCAGGCAGGCTGAACCCTTCGCGCAGGACCGCCGGTTCCGCGCCGGGCGCCGAATAAGGCGCCGGCAGGTGAATGGAATAGAGTCGCAAGCCGGCCCGTTTCACATGGAGCCTCCCAACACGCCCTTGGTGGACGGCACCGCGCCGGCCTTGCGCGGGTCGATTTCCACCGCCTGGCGCAGGGCCCGGGCGAGACCCTTGAAGCACGATTCGATGATGTGGTGGGAATTCGCGCCGTAGATGTTTTCCACGTGCAGGGTCAGTCCCGCCGATTGGGAAAGCGCCTGGAACCATTCCTTGAACAATTCGGTGTCCATCTCGCCGACCTTGGGTATCGGGAAGTCGACCTGCCAGATGAAATAGGGCCGGTTGGAGGCGTCCAGCACCACCCGGGTGAGGGTCTCGTCCATGGGGATCAAGGCCGAACCGTAGCGCCCGATGCCGGCGCGGTCGCCCATGGCGTCGGAGATCGCCTTGCCCAGCGCCAATGCCGAATCCTCGGTGGTGTGGTGAAAATCGATGTGGAGATCACCCTTGGCCTGCAAATTGATGTCGATCAGGCTGTGGCGAGAGAGCTGTTCCAGCATGTGGTCCAGGAAACCGATGCCGGTGGAGACCTGATAATTCCCCTCTCCGTCGAGATTTACCTCGACCGAGATTTGGGTTTCCTTGGTGTTGCGCTCGACGCGCGCGCACCGCTGAGCCGCCATGGCATCCTCCTTGGATTGGGTGGCGCCGGGGCCGGGCCCGCGCCGCCGCCGCCCCGGCCTTTTAGCAGGAAGGGGGGCCAAGCGAAAGCCGCTTGGCGCGGGGCGGGCAAGGCGGTCGGGAAACGGCCCCGGGGACGGCGGGAATTCAGCCATTGAATGCGGGCTTTTAAAGCCCACATGCTCTGCTATCTTTGCGCGCCTGAGAATCTTGGATGAAATGAGATGATCGAACATGACAAACCCGTCTGGCACGGCACCACCATCTTATGCGTCCGCAAGGGCGGCGACGTGGTGATGGCGGGGGATGGCCAGGTCACCATGGGGCAAACGGTGCTCAAATCCAATGCCCGGAAGGTCAGGCCCTTGAAGGACGGCAAGGTCATCGCCGGTTTCGCCGGCGCCACCGCCGACGCCTTCACCCTGTTCGAACGGCTCGAGGCGAAGCTCGATAAACACGGGGACCTCACCCGGGCCTGCGTGGAACTGGCCAAGGATTGGCGCACCGACCGCTACCTGCGGCGCCTGGAGGCGATCTTGGCGGTGGCGGACGCGAAGGTTTCGCTGATCGTCACCGGCACCGGCGACGTGCTGGAACCCGAGGACGGGCTGATCGGCATCGGCTCGGGGGGCAATTACGCGCTGGCCGCGGCCCGGGCATTGGCGCCCCGCGACGACATGGACGCCGAGGCCGTCGCCCGCCGGGCGATGGAAATCGCCGCCGGCATTTGCGTCTATACCAACGAAAACGTCGTCATCGAAAAACTGGGGGCGTGACCGTCTTGGTGAACCACCCTTCCACCCCCGCCTTCAGCCCCCGGGAAATCGTCTCGGAGCTCGACCGCTATATCGTCGGCCAGGAGGACGCCAAGCGGGCGGTGGCCATCGCCCTTCGCAACCGCTGGCGGCGCCAGCAGCTCACCGACGACCTGCGCGATGAAGTGCTGCCCAAGAACATCTTGATGATCGGCCCCACCGGCGTCGGCAAGACCGAGATCGCGCGGCGCCTGGCGCGCCTCGCCCAAGCGCCGTTCATCAAGGTCGAGGCCACCAAGTTCACCGAGGTGGGCTACGTCGGGCGCGACGTGGAACAGATCATCCGCGACCTTCTGGAAGCGGCCATCGTCATGACCCGAAACCGCGCGCGCAAGGCGGTGATGGCGCGCGCCGAACTGGCCGCGGAGGAACGGGTGCTCGATGCCCTGGTCGGCGAAAACGCGACCAAGACCACCCGGGACAAGTTCCGCGTCATGTTGCGTTCGGGCGATCTCGACGACAAGGAAGTGGAGATCCAGGTGACCGACACCGGCGGCGGCATGCCCAGCTTCGAGATTCCCGACATGCCCGGCGCTTCTATCGGCATGATCAATATCGGCGACATGCTGGGCAAGGCCTTCGGCAACCAGACCCGAAGCCGCAAGATCATGGTCGCCGATTCGCACAAGATCCTGGTCGAGGACGAGGCCGACCGGCTGTTGAATCAGGACGATATCATCCGCGAATCCATCGAGGCGGTGGAACAGAACGGCATCGTCTTCCTGGATGAGATCGACAAGATCTGCGCCCGGGAAGAACGTGGCGGCGCCGATGTTTCGCGGGAAGGGGTGCAGCGCGACCTGCTGCCGCTGATCGAAGGCACCACGGTCGCCACCAAGCACGGCGTGGTCAAGACCGACCATGTTTTGTTCATCGCGTCGGGCGCCTTCCACCTGGCCAAGCCCTCGGACCTGCTGCCCGAGCTCCAGGGCCGGTTGCCCATCCGGGTGGAACTGTCGGCGCTGAACGTGGACGACTTCGTGCGCATCCTCACCGAACCCGAGGCCAGCCTGATCCGGCAGTACACCGCCCTGCTCGCCACCGAGAAAGTGGAATTGGAATTCACCGAGGACGGCGTGCGCGAGATCGCGGTCCTGTCGGCGGAGGTCAACGAAAACGTCGAAAACATCGGCGCCCGGCGCCTGCAGACGGTATTAGAAAGGCTTCTGGAAGAGGTCAGCTTCACGGCGTCGGACACGCCGGGCGCCAAGGTCCGCATCGACGCCGCCTTCGTCAACCAACAGGTGGGCGACCTGGTGCGCGACACCGACCTGTCCAAGTTTATCCTCTAGGCCTTAGGCGGCCGCGCCGCTTCCGCCTCATCCCTCGCCCCGCACCAGGGCCAGCATGCGGCGCAGGGTCGCGCTATCGAGATTGGCGATGCCTTCGGCCAACCGGTTGGCCAACTCGGTCGCCTCGGGCTCCAACCCGGCGGTGTCCACCACGGCGCGGGGGTGGGACAGCTGGACCAGGCGTTCCAACTCGTCGGCGTCTTCCCAGATACGGTGAAAATACTGGCAAATCTGCATCACCAGGACCGGGCTCGGCCGGCCGCGGCGGCCATGCTCCAGCGCCGAAAGATAGGCCGGCGACAGTTGCAAATCGGTCGCCATCTTCTTCAACGTCACCCCCCGTTGGGCGCGCAATTCGCGCAGCTTGGCGCCGAACGGGGTCACCGCGCCCGGGCCCGGCGGAGGTAGACGTAGAACGCGCCGCCGCCGCCGTCCCGGGGCTGGGCCGGGGCGAAACTGAGGATCAGGGGCCGTAGCGCGGGCGAATTCAGCCAGCGCGGGAATTCGGATCGCAAGATGCCGGACCCGGCGCCCTTGCCGGTGATCACCAGCACGCAGCGCCGCCCCTTGGCGGCCGAGGATGGCAGGAAATCAGAGAGCAACCGGTGGGCCTCCGCCCGGGTCATGCCGTGCAGGTCGATGCGGCCCTCGATGCCGATCTGTCCCCGGCGCAGGCGCTGCGCCGTGCGTTTGTCGAGGCCCGGCGCGGCACCGGGGCCAAGGGGTAGGGGCGGCTCGCGCGGCGGTGCCGGCGGGCGTGGTTTGGCGGCCCGCGCCGGTGAACCTGGCGGGGCTTCGGCGGCCGCTTCGGCGGCGCCGGCGGGTGGCTCCAAGGGCGCCGCGCCGGGGCGCCGTTTCAAAGGCTTGACGGTGCCCGCGACGCGCCCCCAGAGAGCGGCGGCGTCATCGGCGCCCGGCGCGCTTGTTGGCGGCGCGGACAGGGGCACCGATGGGGCCCCTGGTTTCGGCCGGTTGCGCTTCCCGGGCATCTAGGGGCCCGCCACCTGGGGAATCGCCACGCCAACCGGGAGCAGAATCCAGTAGCGCCCGCGCAGGCGCGCTTGCCCGGCCGCCGCCTCCGCCGCCGCGCCGTGCCCGAAGAAGATATCGCCCCGCACCGGGCCACGGATGGCGCCGCCGGTATCCTGGGCCACCATCAGGCGGCGCACCGGCGCAAGCCGGCCGGCGGGATCATCGGCGGCGACAAACAGCGGCACGCCGAGCGGCAAGAACTTGCGGTCCACGGCGAGCGAGCGTCCGGCGGTGAGCGCGACACCCTCGGCGCCGATGGGCCCGGGGCCGTGGATTTCGCGGAAGAACACGAAAGACCGATTCTTCGCCAGCACGGCCCCAGCCAAGGCCGGGTTGCTGGCAAGCCAGGAGCGGATCGATTCCATGGTCACGGCCTGGCCTTCCAAGGCGCCCATTTCCACCAACACCCGGCCAATGGCGGTATAGGCATGGCCGTTCTTGCCGGCGTATCCCACCCGCATGATCGAACCGTCGGGCAGTTGGACCCGGCCGGACCCTTGTATCTCCAGGAAAAACGCGTCCACCGGGTCGGCAACCCAGGCGAGCTCCAACCCCCGTCCGGTCAGGGCGCCGTCGTTGATCGCCGCGCGGTCGGCATAGGGAACGAGACGCCCGCGCGCCACACGCCCGGCGATGGAACGCCCGCGAAAGGCGCCGGGGAAGGCCCCAAGGTCGGCCGTCACCAGGTCCCGGGGGCGGGCGTAAAGCGGCACGTCATAGCGCGCCGTGCGCCGCCGCGACCCCTTCAGGGATAACTCGATATAACCGGTGAACAGGCCATCGCGGCCTTCGGCGCCGCGCACCGCGTAGGCGCGAAAATGACGTTCGAAGAACCGCCGGGCGCCGGCGGCATCACCCACTGGGCGGGCTTGCCTGTCGATTTCCCGGCAGGGCGCGTGCCAGTCCGCGGCGCGGCCCGCGAGGCCGCCGGGCCCGATGGCCATGGCGGCGGATTTTTTCATCAGCACCAGACACGAGCGCGCCAAGGCCGCGACGGCGCCGCGGGGGTCGTCTTTATCCCACCCGGGAAGCTCGGCAAAGTCCACCGGGGCCAGGGCGACCCGGTCGGGCGGCACCACCGGGGCGCAGGCGCCGAGGGCGGCAATGAGCGCGGTTACCGTAAGGATCGTGGGCAGATTCGCGGGCAGGATCGCGGGACCCGGCCAGGAGGACTGGCGAAGCCGCCGCGTGAACACCGGCCCGGCGCCCCTCGGCGCCGTCCGGCCCGGCCGCTTACTGGGGAGTTTCCGTTGCAACCAGGACCCAGTTGGGGTCCGACGAGCGGGTATTGCGCTCATAAGTCCAAATATCCACCACATTGGTGATGTGATCGGAATCGCCGTCCAGCACGGCGCCATCCTTGTCCCGTGTCACGTTGACCTGTTCGGTGGAGTATTTGACGGTGATGGAGGCCGTCCGCCCCGACATGCTCGCTTCCAGGAACTCCGCATCCCTGATTCGGACGAGATTGGTTTCCAGGGTTTCACCCCTCTTTTCCCGTTCCTTGACGGCGTTGGCAAATCCTTCGAACACATCCTTTGACAACAGCGGTTTGAGGGCCACGGTATCGCCTTCGGCGAATTTCATGACGATGTACTCGAAAGCATCCTTTGCCTTGTCGACGAAATCGCCGGGATCGAATCGCGGATCGGCGACCTTGATTTGCGTCAAGCCGGCACCGAGCGGGGTATCGGCGGTGATCTCCTGGCCATCGCGGCCGGGAAGGCGAACCACATTATCTTCTTCTTCTTCTTCGCCGTTTTCTTCATCATCCTTGCGCGGGTCGTCCTTCCGTGTCGGCCCGGACCGGAACGGTTCCGCGGGCCGGCCTTGATGTCCGGTGCGCTTGCCAAGAACGCTCCGCAGGCGCAGGATCACGAATGCCGCGATCAGCGCCAGAATGATGATGTCGAAAACCGGAATTCCGCTACCCATGGAATGCCTCTTTAGCGGGGGCGGCGCGATCACCTTTGCCCCATATACGCGCCACGTTAGCGCCGTCCCATCATAAAATCCAGCACGGCCGAAGCACTCGCCCCTGGACATGGGGTGCCCAAGCCCCAATGTTAAGGCGCAACATGGTTCTCTTACTCGCTTTTATCATCGTCCCGATCGCCGAAATCGCCCTTCTGGTCCATGTCGGGGGCCTGATCGGTGCCTGGCAGACCATTGGCCTGGTGGTGCTGACGGCGGCCATCGGCACCGCCTTGTTCCGCGCCCAGGGATTCCGGGTCATGATGCGGGCCCAGGACATCCTGGCCCAGGGTGGATTTCCCGCCAAGGAATTATTCGACGGCATCTGTGTCCTGTTGGCCGGCGTTCTTTTGCTGACGCCAGGTTTCGTGACCGATGCGCTGGGCCTTGCGTTGCTGGTGCCGGGGCTCAGGGTAAGGATCGGCCGCATCCTTTGGCATCTCGTGCGGCGCTCCGGCAATTTCGAGATGCACGTGGGCGGCTCTCACGGCACGTGGTCCCACGCTTCCGACGACAACGTCATCGAAGGCGAATTCAGCGAGGTCCCCGCCGATTCCGACCCGCCCCCCGCGCAGCATTTAGGCAAGCCCGGCCCAGGGAACATCCGGCGATGATCCCGTTCTCCCCGGTCCATCGAGGGTTCTTGCACGGGTCGGAAAACCATGGTAGCGACAGCGGCGCCGGGGGGCCCCGGCGATTTAACTGTCCAGGCGGAACAGACCCAGATGACCGATATTCCCGATGCCAAACCCACCAGCGGCGCTAACGGCAGCGATGACGAGATCGCCAACAGCGGTCCCTTCATCCATGCCCACACCCAATACATCAAGGACCTGTCGTTCGAAAATCCGCTGGCCATCGAGACCGTCAACGGTGCGGAACTCAGCCCCCAGGTCAACCTCGAATGTTCGGTGGAGACCCAGAAACTGGCCGATCAGACCTATGAAGTGGTGCTGTCCCTCGAGGCGCGGGCGGTTCGCGACGACAAGACCCTGTTCCTGATCGCCGTCGATTATGCCGGCTTGTTCAGCATCACCAATGTTCCCGAGGAACAGATCGAACCCGTTCTCTACGTTCATTGCCCGACCTTGTTGTTTCCCTTCGCGCGCGCCATCGTCGCCAATGTCACCAAGGATGGCGGCTATCCGCCGCTGTTGATCGACATCATCGATTTCGCCACCTTGTATCAGCACCGAATGGCCGCGGCGAAGAACACCGAGGACGGCGGCGGCGAGGGCGACGCGGAAGCGGCCGACGGCGAAGGCGCCGCTTAGAGCATTTTCCGGCTGAATCGATCGATTTAGCAGCTATTCGGCGTGGGCCGGGCCGCCCGGGCGGGCGATTTCCTATTTGTTCCAGAGCGGGTCGGTTAAGCTTTCGACGAAAGCGGCATGGGCCGCGCCTTCCTCCGGCGAAGCACCATGGGGCCGGGGCGCGCGGGTCTTGCGTCCCGCCCGCGCCTGGCTATCAGCCTCGGCTTGGTCCGCGGCATCCGCGGCCAGGCCGAGGACCGGCTGGCGCCCCCCCATCAGTTCCAGGTAGACCTCGGCCAGAAGCTGGGCGTCGAGCAGGGCGCCATGGAGTTCGCGTCCGGAATTGTCGACGCCGAAGCGGCGGCAGAGCGCATCGAGAGAGGCCGGTGCGCCGGGGAATTTGCGTCGCGCCAGCGCGACGGTATCGATAATCGTGAAGCCGTCGAGCGGCGGCCGGTCAATCAAGGCCAGTTCCGCATTGAGAAACTTAAGGTCGAATTCCGCGTTATGGATGACCAGGTCGCCGTCACCCAGGAAGGCAATGAAATCTTTCGCCACGTCGGTGAAACACGGCTGCGTGCTGAGAAATTCGGTGCTAAGCCCATGGATCCGGAAAGCTTCCTCGGGCATGTCGCGTTGGGGATCGATATAGGTCTGGTAGCGGCGGCCCGACGGAACCCGGTTGACCAGCTCGAGGCAGCCGATTTCCACGACGCGGTGGCCGGCAGCGGGGTCGAGACCGGTGGTTTCCGTGTCGAGGACGATTTCCCGCATGCCCGTGGAGGCTCCTTGCCCTGTTTGGTTCGGACACCGCCGCCGACGGCGCCCCCGGCCTCCGGCACCGGGTTTCCTAGATAATCTTTCTTACTATAGCCTTGAGCCCGAGGAAAGTCCGCCGCCGGCCAAGGCCGGTGGAAATCACGAAATCGGCCCGCCCGCATCGTTCCCGTTCCGCCATCTGGCGCGCGCGAATGGTCTTAAGCCGGGCCGGGCTCATCCCCGGGCGGGCCAACACCCGCGCGTCCTGGACAAACCGCGGTGCCGTCAGGACCACCACGGCATCGCACAGCACTTCGGCGGCGGTTTCGAACAGGAGCGGGATTTCAAGCGCCGCGACCTTGACCCGGCCCATGTTCTGGCGCGCGATGAACCGTATTTCCGCAGCCCGTACCAGGGGATGAAGGATGGCCTCAAGCCGCCCAAGGGCCCTGGAATCGTCGAACACCAGGCGGCCCAGGGCTTGGCGGGAGATGGCCCCGTTCTCGACCGCGCCGGGAAACGCCTGGGCCACCGGCGCGACCGCGACGCCGCCTGACCCGAGCGCCCGATGGACGAAGGCATCGGCCGAAAACACCGGCACGCCGAGACGGCGCAGCATGGCCGCGGCAGTGGATTTACCCATTCCGATGGACCCGGTCAGGCCGATGATGCGCGTCGGCCCGGCCATCAAGCGCGCCCGGACCCGCCCAATTCAGGCCGATCCTTGTGTATCATGGGCGATGAGATCCCCATCGACCTCGGGTTCGGTCCCGAACCAGGCCGCGAACCCCGCGAGGGAGAGCACGCGAAGGGTTTGGGCGAAACGCCCCGGCGCGACCGGAAGGGGGATAGGGACCCCGTCCGTGCGGTATTTCTCCAGCCAAACATCGTGCGGCCCGGGAGATGGCGCATGGGCCACGGACCAGCCCATGACACCGGCGACACCGGCCAAATTGGTCTTGGCGGAAATGTTCATGCGCTCACCACGCCGTTCGCCCGCAGGACATCCAGCAACGCCAACAACGGTAGCCCGAGAATCGTGAAGTGGCTGCCTTCGATGCGCGCGAACAACTGCACGCCGTTTCCTTCGAGACGATAAGCGCCGACCGACGAAAGGATGCCCTCGCCCGCGTCCTCAAGGTAGTTGTCGAGAAAGCCATCGGAGAAATCCCGCATGGTGAGCTTCGGCGTTTCCACGTGATGCCAGATTCTCTCGCCATCACGGCAAATGCAGGCCGCCGTGGCGAGATTGTGGGCCCGGCCCCGGAGCGCCAGGAGGCTTTCCCTTGCATGGTTCATATCGGCAGGCTTGTCAAACCACGTCCCCTCGAGGTCCAGGATTTGGTCGGCGCCGATCACCAGGACGCCGGCGTGGCGGCGGGAAATACGTTGTGCCTTCATATGGGCCAGGGCAATGGCGGCATCTTCCGCCGAGGCCCCCTCGGCCGCCATGGCGTCCTTGACCGCGGCCTCATCGACCAGGGCCGGGTCGACCGTGAAGGCGATGCCCGCCCCGGCCAGGAGATCGCGGCGGGCAGCGCTGGCGGAAGCAAGAACAACACCGGCACCGGTCGTTTCTTTCAATGGATCCTCGTTCATGTTCGGTCGGGGGCGTTCCCCGGCGCCGTGCTGCGATGTTCCAACAAGCCAAGAATGGCGGCGGCGGTTTCCTCGATGGAACGGCGCGTCACGTCGATCACCGGCCAACCTTTCTCCACGAAAAAGCGATGGGCGTCGCGGACCTCGCGCTTCACCAGCTCGGGGTCGGTGTAATCCGTTTCATCTTCCTGATGCAACATCCTTAGCCGGTTGCGGCGAATCTGAACCAGCCGCTTGGGGTCCTTGGTCAGGCCGACGATCAAGCCGTCTTTCCGTTCGTCCAGCGCGTCCGGCAACGGGGTGCCCGGAATGAAAGGCACGTTGGCGGCTTTTATCCCTTGATTGGCAAGGTAGATGCAAGTCGGTGTCTTGGACGTTCTCGAGACACCGATGACAACCACATCGGCCTCCTTGTAGTCCCGCGTCCGCTGGCCATCATCGGTGGCGAGCGCGAAGTCCATGGCCTCGATCCGGTCGAAATATTCGGCATCCAGCTGGTGTTGCTGGCCGGGCCGGGCCTTGCTTTTGACGCCAAGGTACCCGCCGAGCGCCTTCATCACCGGATCGAGCACCGAGACGCAAGGCACGTTCATGCGCTTGCATTCCATCTCTAGGAAATCACGGATGACGGCATTGACCAAGGTGTAGAGAACCATCCCAGGTTCCGCCTTGATCCCCTCAATGACCGGCCGCAACTGCCGTTTGGTGCGGATCAGCGACCAGTGATGCTCGACCTTGGGAATATCGTCGAACTGAACCAGGCAGGCACGGGTCAAGGCGCGGATGGTTTCACCGCTGGCATCGGATATCAGGTGAAAATGATAGGTTCCCGATTTATTCATGCTGCTCGACACCTAATTCTATCCGTCTTCGCATGTGGACAGCCCGCCCCATAACCGCGAGACGAAAATACTGAAACCGGGGATAAAGCGGCATTTATCCCCAGGACCTCTCAA
>SMVB01041627.1_pt1 | contig 88642 bp, 87 predicted proteins | sample 2456461 | NCBI WGS metagenome assembly SMVB01 (sample SAMN11095934, study PRJNA526329) | marine sediment metagenome | biome: Marine sediment; feature: Surficial sediment; material: Deep marine sediment; isolation source: Hadal surficial sediment | place: Pacific Ocean | collected 2014-05 | depth...
GTTTCTGTTCCGCTGCCCGCAGCTTTTTGGCGTCAGCAGAGGCGCGATTTTTCATCCAGCTGGCAGCATAAGATGCCAGCGCCTTCGCCTTGTCAGCTTCTGCTCTGGCTGCGAGTGCCGCTTTTTGAGCCAGCAACTTTTCCTTTGCAACCTCTTCCGCAGCCCTTTGTCTGGCATGGGTAGTAACTGTCTTCAGCCGCTCATTCGCGGCTGTGGCTCTGGCGCGCAGGCTCGCGGCTTTTGCGCGCGCCCTTTTGGCAGCATTGGATGCCGCTTTAGCGGCGCGCTTATCTATTGCCTTGGCAGACTTGGCAGCCTTGGCTCGCGTTTGTTTTACCTTCCTTTTTGCAGCGTCGATATTCTTGCGCTCAGCTGCCAGGGACTTTTGCAGTGAAGCCAAAATTGCATTGGCCTTCTTCATTAATGGTGAAGCAACGGCCTTGCCGTTTGACTTCTGCTTGGGCTTTGATGGTGCTTTCGTCTTCTTGCGAGTTGCCATAGTTGCTTCTCCAGCGGTTATGATTCAATCCTACAGTTGCAAAGTAGCACAATCTTTTTCATTCACACAAGTAGCAATATTTTGTGCCACTAGTTCGCCAGCGCAGCCAACACCTGTTCCTTGATTGCTTCAACACTGCCAACACCTTCTATGCAGTGGTAGATAGCCGTCGAGCCGTCTGCGTGAGACTGGTAAAAATCAATCAGGGGCGCTGTCTGCGAGTGGTATACCTTGAGGCGCTTACGCACAGTTTCTTCCTTATCATCTTCACGCTGCACCAGCGCCTCGCCGGTCACATCATCCACTCCCTCTTGTTGCGGCGGCTTGTGAATGAGATGGTAAATTCTCCCTGAGCCCGGATGCACTCTTCGACCACTCAGTCGTTTTACTATTTCTTCATCAGTTACAGCAATTTCCAGTACGTGGTCTATAGTGATGTTGGCGTCGAGGATAGCCTGTGCCTGTACAATTGTGCGTGGGAAGCCATCAAACAAAAAACCATTGTGGCAATCATCTGCAAGGATACGCTCCCGTACCATGCCAATAATAATTTCGTCGGAAACCAGCCCACCGGCCACCATCACTTCTTTTGCCTGCAATCCCAGCTCGGTCTCCGCCTTCACTGCAGCTCGCAGCATGTCGCCAGTTGAGATCTGTGGTATGGAAAATTGCTCGCAAATAAACTGAGCCTGAGTACCTTTGCCTGCGCCGGGAGCGCCCAACAAAATCAATCGCATAGTAGAAACCCTGAAAAGTAAGGGGGGAAACAATACACAGCTAGCTTAAGCACTTCAAGCGCCTCGTTTTACCTGTTCCCAAAGCTCATCCAGGGCCTGTGCATCCAATGCCTCGATACCACCCTGCGCCCCGGATGCTTTTGCTTCCAGACGTGAAAACCGCTCCTCGAAGCGAGTACTGGCCCGACGCAGCGCCGATTCTGCATCCACGCCCATATGGCGGGCCAGGTTTACGGCGGTAAAAATAATGTCACCCAGCTCTTCTTCCTGGCGCTGAGGACCCTCGTCGGCGGCCGCTACAAACTCGGCAATTTCTTCATCAAGTTTACGCAGCACGCCGGCACTGTCGGGCCAGTCGAAACCAACGCCTGCGGCGCGTTTTTGCAATTTTTGTGCGCGAGTCAGAGAGGGCAGCGCTACGGGAATATCAGCCAACAACGATGTTTCCTGCCGATTCAACCGTTCTTCTCTCTTTATGCTTTCCCAGCTTTCCTTGATCGCCTCTACCGAAGACGTCTCCCTAACCACACCCTCCAATTCTCCATTAGCGAATACGTGGGGGTGTCTCCTGATTAACTTACTGGCCAATATGCTGACAATTTCTGCAAAGTCAAACAGCTCGCGCTCTGCCCCCAGTTGCGCGTAGAAAATAACCTGAAACAGCAAGTCACCCAGTTCTTCGGCGATATGAGGGAAGTCCTTCTGCTCAATTGCAGCTGCCAGTTCATAGGCTTCCTCAAGCGTCGAAGGAACGATGGTGTCGAAATCCTGTGCCAGATCCCAGGGGCAACCCGTATCCGGGTCACGCAAGCGCTGCATAACACGCAGCAAGTCCTTAAGGTCATAATCCTGTCTAACTGGCACGTTCAACACCCTCTTCGGAAACCCTGACCGCTGATATCACGTTAGATAAACGGCACACACGTTCCAGCAACTTGCCCAGCGCCGTCAAGTCAGGCACTTCTATCGTCAGGCTCAAAACGCCAGTATTGTCGTTGCGATGGGTCGTGCTGTTAACAGCCAGTACGTTGATTCTTGCCCTCGCCAACAGTTCCGTAATATCGCGCAGCAAACCAGGTCGGTCATACACATCAATACGTATATCCACCTCGTACCCCAAACGGGTTTCACTGCCCCAGTTCACCTCTATGATTCGCTCCGATGAAGTTTGTTGCAGGTGCAGGAGCTGGCCACAATCGCGGCGGTGCACGCTGACACCGCGCCCCTGGGTGATGAAGCCAACAATCGCGTCACCCGGTAAAGGTTTGCAGCAACCGGCAATATGGCTGAGCAAGTTGCCTATACCATGTACCTGGATAGCACTGGCGTGGCTGTCGCCAGAACGATGCCCGCTTTTTTTTAATTTAATCGCCGGCGATTCGGCTGGGCTTTCTTCCGAAATAAAATCCTGTGCTGCACTGAGCACCTGTGCCGCGCTTACCTCCCCGGCTCCCGCGGCCGCAAACATATCTTCTACGGTGGAGTACTGAACCCGCTGCGCCACCCTTTTGTAGTCGATACTGGTCAGCGCCAGGCGTTTGAACTCCCGTTCCAACAAGCGCCGCCCGGCATCGACATTCTCATCCCGCGCCTGGGCCCGAAACCAGTGTTGCACCTTGGCCCTGGCGCGGGAGGTCTTGAGGTAGCCAGAATCCGGCTGCAGCCAGTCCCGGCGTGGTACAGCTTCTCGACCGGTAATAATCTGTACTCGCTGTCCAGTTCCCAACTGGTAGGTCAGTGGCACGATAGATCCATTTACTTTGGCACCGCGACAACTATGCCCCACCTCGGTATGAACGTGATAGGCGAAATCCAGCGGGGTTGCACCCTGGGCAAGATTGACTACATCCCCCTGGGGCGTAAACACGTAAATCCTGTCCTGTACCGTGTCTGAGCTGAACTGTTCAGACAGCTTGTGGGCATCACCGGTTTCTTCATGCCAATCCAGTACTTGCCGCAGCCAGGCAATTTTTTCCTCGTAGCTACTTACCCCGTCCCTGGGGCCCTCCGCGCCCTTGTAGTGCCAGTGTGCGCAAACACCCAGCTCAGCCTCTTCGTCCATTTCGTAGGTGCGAATCTGGACTTCAAGAACTCTCCCCTCCGGGCCAATAACCGCCGTGTGCAGCGAACGGTAGCCATTCTCCTTGGGGTTGGCGATATAGTCGTCAAATTCATTGGGGATGTTGCGCCACAGGCCGTGTACCAGCCCCAGAGCGGCATAGCAATCACGAACCTCAGGCACCAGAATGCGCACCGCCCTGATATCGTAGACCTGTGAGAAGCCAATACCCTTGTGCTGCATTTTGCGCCAGATACTATAGATATGCTTTGATCGCCCGCTCAGCTCACCCTTCACACCGCTTTGCTGCAAAGCTCCGCTCAATAGCTCTTTCACCCGTTCGATAAACTGGTCTCGCTCCATGCGCTTGCCGTCTAGCAACTTGGCGATCTTGTGATAAGCGTCCTGGTACAGGTAGCGGAAGGAGAGATCTTCAAGCTCCCACTTCAAGTGGCCAATGCCAAGGCGATGTGCCAGCGGCGCGTACACGTCAAATACCTCCCGGGCGACTGACAGGCGGCGATCGGGATCGTCTTTTACCGCGCGGATCGCACAGGTCCTTTCCGCCAACTTGATCAATGCCACCCGCACATCGTCAACCAGCGAGATAAGCATTTTTCGTATATTGTCTTTCTGTGCGTCGGCCTGGCCCAACACGGTGGCCTGCCTGTCTATATTGAGCTCACTGATCGCGGACATGCGCTGCACCCCCGTTATCAGGAATCCGGCACGCTCGCCAAACTGGGCATTTACTTCATCAAGTGATATGTTGCCCTCGACAACCGAGCGATAGAGCAGGCCGGCTACCAGGCTGTCCGCCCCCATCTGCAAGTCCAGTAAAATATGCACTATTTCCAGACCTGTATGGAAGCTGTCACTGGTCGCCGAGCAGCGCCGCGCCAGTTCGCATGCCCGTCCAAGAATCTCGGTATTTTTCTGGTCAAGCTTTACAGACAGCCCCGCCAACCAGGTGTCCAGTTCAAACTCGCCATCCTTTCCAGTCGTTAGTCCAGCGCGAACTTTAACCACCCGAAAAAACACCGGTAGAGAGGTAGCGATCACCCCGGTCACAGATAATTACTACGATTACCGCAGCCTCAAGCTGCTGCGCTAATTGCAGCGCACCGGCGACCGCACCGCCGGAAGAAACTCCACAGAAAATGCCCTCACTGGATGCCAGTTGACGCATGGTCACCTCCGCGTCCAGCTGGTCAATATCAATAATTCTGTCGACGCGATGCTCGTCAAAAATTTCCGGTAAGTACTCTTTCGGCCAGCGTCGAATGCCCGGAATGCTGGCGCCGTCACAGGGCTGTAAACCGACGATTTCTATGGCCGGGTTTTGCTGCTTGAGATAACGTGATACCCCCATGATGGTGCCCGTGGTTCCCATAGAACTCACGAAATGAGTTATTTCTCCAGCCGTCTGTTGCCAGATTTCAGGGCCGGTCGTCTCAAAATGTGCTAGTGGATTGTCGTCATTGGCGAACTGGTCCAGCACCCTGCCCTTGCCGTCCGCTTGCATCTGCAGGGCCAGGTCCCGGGCCCCTTCCATGCCCTGTTCTTTGCTGACTTCCACCAACTCTGCACCGTAGGCAGCCATAGCCAGTTTGCGCTCCTCACTCATATGCGCAGGCATGATCAAAACCATGCGGTAACCCTTAATGGCGGCGGCCATGGCCAGTGCGATGCCGGTATTACCGCTGGTGGCTTCAATGAGTGTATCGCCCGGTTTTAGCTCCCCCCTGGCCTCGGCGTGGTTGATCATACTCAGCGCGGGACGGTCCTTCACAGAACCTGCCGGGTTGTTGCCCTCCAGCTTCAGCAGGATCGTATTGCCGGTGTCCTGCCCCATACGCTGGAGTCGGACCAGGGGTGTATTGCCTACACAGGCTTCAATTGTTGGGTAGTCAGGCATCAGACCGGGGATTATACCTCTAATGTGCCGCTGGCAATCATGTTGGTTGTCGAAAAAGCTCACGACTCATCAGTGGTTTGTCACCGAGATAGCCGGCCAGCACCTGCCGCATCAGCTGTTTGGCGCAGCGCCCCGCGGCCTGGTAATCGCCCTGGGCCAGCGCATGCAAGTCGGCACCACGATAGCGCGGTAGCCTGCCGCTGTGTGCGGGGTCCGCCAGTACCAGCCCGTAACCCTCATGGTAGTGGTAACTGCAATCCTCCTGAATGGGCTCACCGCTGAGGCCATCTACGTCCAGGTCAAATCCGTAGCCCAGGCCCTGCAGCAGACAAAACTCGAATCGCCGCAGTATCAACTCTTCCTCCAAATCGCCCTCCAGTTGCTGCAGAACACACTCGTAGTCATCGAACAGCTGTTGGTGGGGATCTTCATGGTGCAGCAGGCGAACCAGCAACTCATTCACATACAGACCACTGAACAAACGGGTACCAGACAGTCGCAAGGCTGGCGTATCGGTCTCACACAGCGTCAGGGTCTTTAGCTCCCTGCGGCCGGTCCAGGAACAGTTCAGCCGACTAAAGGGTTGCAGCAGCGCCGCCGGGCTACCGCCCCTGGTCTTGCGGCTCTTGGCCCCCTTGGCAACCAGTGAAATACGGCCCTGCTCCCGACTTAGAAACTCTACCAGCAAACTGTTATTGAGATAGGGCCGCGTATGCAAAACGTAACCTGCCTGAAGCTCGACCCGCATGGATCAATCTATGTAGCCAAGGCTGCGCAGGGCCCGCTCGTCATCCGACCAGCCACTCTTGACCTTTATCCATGTGCGCAGCATTACTTTCGAATCAAACAAGGCCTCCATATCCTGGCGCGCTTCGACCCCGATAGAGCGTAGCCGGTTACCGCCCTTACCGATAATAATCCGCTTCTGACCCTCTCGCTCAACCAGGATTAATGCACCAATATGCAGCACCGCACCTTTTTGCTTGAACTCTTCAATCTCCACCGTTATCGCATAGGGAATTTCATCGCCCAGTTGACGCATGACCTTTTCGCGGACAATCTCCGCCGCCATAAAACGCTGGCTGCGATCAGTGATCTGATCCTCCGGAAAGAAGTGTGCAGACTGGGGCAACTCTGATTCTATACACGCTTGCAGCTCTACAATATTGTGCTTGTTCAAGGCAGAAATTGGCAGGATCGCCTTGAAATCAGCCTTGCCCGCCAACAGTTGCAAGTGTGGCAATAAATCCTCTTTGCGTGCCAGTAAATCAATCTTGTTGACCGCCAGAATTACCGGTACCCGGCCGCCGTTGGCCAGCACCTGTTCCAGCACCATTTCGTCCTCGTCGGTCCAGGCGGTGCGATCCACCACCATGACAATCACATCCACATCCCTGATGGCACTGCTGGCGGCGCGGTTCATGTAGCGATTAATCGCTTTCTCGGCACCCTTGTGCAGACCGGGTGTATCGACAAAGATAATCTGTACCGAGCCTTCAGTTTTAATTCCCAGAACCTGGTGCCGTGTGGTCTGTGGCTTGCGCGAGGTAATACTGATCTTCTGGCCCAGTATATGGTTGAGCAACGTTGATTTGCCCACATTGGGTCGACCGACAATGGCTACGTAACCGCAGCTCTTCACGTGATCCTTACTCACCAATTTCCTCCAGGGTGGCCTGTGCGGCCGCCTGCTCGGCTTTGCGCCTGCTGCTGCCACTGCCCGCCAGGCTCAATTCCAGTTCAGGTAGCTCACAGGCGACAGTAAATTGCTGGCAGTGGTCCTCTCCCTCTACCTGTACCAGTGCATAGTCAGGCAGGTGTTTACCGCGTCCCTGCAGGTATTCCTGCAAGCGCGTTTTGGCGTCTTTGCCAGCGCTGTGCGGTGACACCTCTTGCAACCGGGTGCTGAACCACCTGAGCACCTGTGTGCGGCAGGTTTCTATATCTGCATCCAGCAGAATCGAGCCAATGACTGACTCCAGGGTGTCGGCAAGAATGGAGTCACGCCGGTGGCCGCCACTCTTCATCTCTCCGGAGCCCAGCTTTACATAGTCACCCAGCTTCAGTTCCCGTGCGATTTCAGCCAGTGTGACACCGCGTACCAGGGCTGCCCGCATACGACTCAACTCGCCCTCGTGGGCGACCGGAAAGTGGCTGAACAATGCCTCGGCAATTAAATGATTAAGTATAGAGTCACCAAGGAACTCCAGCCTTTCATTATTGCGCGCGCCACAGCTTCTGTGCGTCAGAGCGAGCTCTAATAGCGGTCGCGATTGCCAGCTGTAACCCAGGATTTGCTCCAGGCTTTGGAGCTGGCTGTTCATGGGGTGACCTAGTCTATGGTCACAATGTTATCTGTGAAAATAAGTACCGCGTCAACACCATCAAACAATGGAGTTCTGAATTCATAATTGGCATTGATTTTGATCTTTCCCTTATCGCGGTATATCTTCACTTTCTTGGGGTCCAAACTGTTTATCTGGTTGGTTATGAACGCGGTGGTCAGGCGCTTGCTGACCTCACCCAGGGATTGCTCAGCGTTGGAGGCTGCCGCGACACCCTCAATGACTGTCTTGACCGCGCGCCCCTCCATATAGGGTGGCAGCAAGCGAATCACCACCGTAACAAAGAAAGAAAACAAAGCCACAATGACCAAAATTCCCAGCGCGGACATACCCGACTGCTGTTTACGCGTTCTCATGTTCCACCCCCACTATCAATCCAGATTTATTGTATAGAACCCAGGCGCTTAAAGCTGGGAACACTCAGGAAAGATTCCCAGTGCATCCAGATAGCAAACGCTGCACCTACTATATCCCGTTCCGGCACCTGACCCCAAACCCGACTATCACTGCTATTGTCGCGATTGTCACCCATCATAAAGTAATGACCTTCCTTAACCGTCACCGAAAAGTCGTCGTTGCGCCTGCGCAAATCGATTTGCATCTCGTGCTCAACCTCACCCATACGCTCCATATTGATGCGATAAGTAGGCCGGGCCGGTGGCAACTGAGCCAACAATTTTTGCGGCATGCGCTCGCCATTCACGTACAACACCTTATCTACATAGCGAATTTTGTCGCCCGGCAAGCCTATAACCCGCTTAATGAAATAGGTGTCATTTAAATGTGGTGGAAAAAACACCATGACATCACCCCGCTGCGGCTCATTGATGGCCAGTACCTTGGTACGGACGACCGGCAGGCGAATACCATAGGTGAATTTGTTAACCAGAATATAATCACCCACCAGCAGGGTTGGCACCATGGAAGATGAGGGTATCTGAAAAGGTTCCACCAGGAACGACCGCAACACGAACACAATAAGCAGAACCGGGAAGAAGGATTTGGAGTACTCCACCAGCAGCGGTTCACCGCCAGCGATATCAGCCTGCTCCCGGTACTTGCGGTGCTGCATGCTCTCTTCATTGTCCCACTCGGGATAATCACGCTGCAATTGCAGCAGTGCCAGCTTGCGACCTCCCGCCAGAAACATGTAGTCAAACAGCCAGACCAGGCCACTGCCAGCGACCAGCAGTACCAGGATGAGGGGGAAATCTATGTCCATTAAAATGTCCGATCAGCCATCAGTTTTTAGTACCGCAAGGAAAGCCGATTGGGGGATTTCCACCCTGCCCACTTGCTTCATTCGTTTCTTGCCAGCTTTCTGTTTCTCCAGCAGTTTTTTCTTGCGGCTGATATCACCACCGTAACACTTCGCAGTTACATTTTTTCGCAGCGCCTTAACCGTCTGCCTGGCAATAATTTTACCGCCTACCGCGGCCTGAATGGCCACGTCAAACATTTGCCGCGGAATAAGCTCTTTCATACGTTCAGTAAGGCCTCTGCCGCGCGCCTGCACCTGGTCTTTATGGACAATAATTGCCAGCGCATCGACCCGCTCGTTGTTGATTAACACATCGAGTTTGGCGAGATCCGCGCGCTGAAAGCGCACAAAGTGATAATCCAGGGAAGCGTAGCCACGGCTGACTGATTTGAGTCGGTCAAAAAAGTCCATCACCACTTCAGCCATGGGCAATTCGTAAACCACAGATACCTGCTGGCCAATAAACTGCATGTCTTTTTGCACACCGCGCTTTTGTACACACAGGGTAATTACATTGCCCAGGTATTCCTGGGGTACCAGGATGTTAGCCTGTACCAGCGGCTCACGCATCTCCTCGATATCACCGGGATCCGGCAGGGCCGAGGGATTATCAACGGTGATCACCTCACCATCCTTGCGCACCACCTCGTAGATAACGGTGGGGGCCGTGGAGATAAGCTCCAGATTGTATTCTCGCTCCAGTCGTTCCTGGATAATTTCCATGTGCAGCATGCCCAGGAAGCCACAGCGAAATCCAAAACCCAGCGCATCGGAAGTCTCAGGTTCATAAAACAACGAGGCATCATTGAGGGTCAACTTGGCCAGGGCTTCCCGAAAATGCTCATAGTCGTCTGAAGATATGGTGAAAATACCCGCATACACCTGCGGTTTTACCATCTGGAAACCAGGCAGGGCCGGCACGTCGGCATCGGCACTGCCCGCGCGTGTAATGGTGTCCCCCACCGGGGCACCGTGAATATCCTTGATACCGGCCACCACAAAGCCGACTTCGCCGGCCTGCAGAACCCCGGTTACTTTGCGCTTGGGCGTAAAAACCCCAACACTGTCTACGCCCTGTGCCTTGCCAATTGTCTTGGCCACAATCTTGTCGCCCTTGCGCAGGGTGCCGTTTTTGACGCGAACCAGGGACACCACGCCCAGGTAATTATCAAACCAGCTATCGATAATCAAAGCCTGCAGCGGCCCGTCCGGATCACCCTCCGGTGGCGGGATATTGGCAATCAGGTATTCCAGGACCTCTACCACGCCCTGCCCGGTTTTGGCGCTAACTTCACAGGCATCCTGGGCATCGATACCGATGATCTCTTCGATCTCCTGCTTGACCCGCTCCGGCTCTGCCTGTGGTAAATCCATCTTGTTGAGTATGGGCAGAACTTCCAGCCCCTGTTCAATCGCGGTATAGCAATTGGCTACTGATTGCGCCTCAACGCCCTGCCCCGCGTCGACCACCAACAGCGCTCCTTCACAGGCAGCCAGTGAGCGCGACACCTCATAGGCAAAATCCACGTGACCCGGTGTGTCGATAAAATTGAGTTGATAGGTTTTACCGTCCGCTGAATCGTAATTGAGGGTGACACTTTGCGCCTTGATCGTTATGCCGCGCTCGCGCTCGATATCCATGGAATCGAGCACCTGCGCTTCCATCTCCCGGTCACTCAGGCCACCACAGATCTGGATAAACCGATCGGCCAGCGTCGACTTGCCGTGGTCTATATGGGCGATGATGGAAAAGTTGCGGATTAGGTCCAGATTACTCACAGCAGGACGAGGTCACAGATGGGTCGGCTTGAACGAAGGGCGCGATTGTACCCGATTGCCGGTACAACCGCTAATACCTTGCAAACTGACCTAATCCAGCTTCAGGCCAATAAACAGGGGGGCTCCACGGCGAATCATGCGTATCGGTACAGATTGGCCCGATTCCAGTTGATCCAGCGCACTGGTGTAGGTCTCCAGCGAGGTAATCGGCACACCAGCGATGAGGGTAATTACATCACCACGCCGTATGCCAGCCTCAGCTGCTGGCGACTCAGGGGCAACCTTGACCACCACAACACCCCCGGAAATGCCCCAGCGGGACTGTAACTGGTCACTGATCTCTTCTACCTCAACACCAATACGCCCACCCACCCTGACGGGATCATCATTGGCGGCCACACTGGCCAGTTCGTCAGCACCCAGGCCACCAACCTCCACCGCCAGCACCTTGCGTCTGCGATCGCGAATAACCTCTACCTCAACCTCAGTACCCGGGCGAATGAGCCCAACCACATGGGGCAGGTCCGCCGAGCTGGCAATTTCAGCGTCACCAAAGCGCACAATCACATCGCCAGCTTGCAAACCACTGCGGTCAGCGGGTCCATCTACCTGCAACTGTGAGATAAGTGCTCCCTGGGGCCGGTCCAGGCCAAAGGATTCGGCCAGCACCTTGTTGACATCCTGAATGGTCACACCCAGCCAACCACGAGTGACCTTACCCGACTCTTTTAGCTGTTCTACAACATTGATCACCACGCTCACCGGGATCGCAAAAGACAGGCCAATCGAACCGCCGCTGCGGGTAAAAATTTGAGAATTCACGCCCACCACATCGCCATCGAGATTAAACAGGGGGCCACCGGAATTGCCCGGATTGATCGCCACGTCAGTTTGTATAAACGGCACGTAGTTATCCCTGTTCTCGGTCGGCAGGCTCCGACCCTTGGCACTGACGATCCCTGCCGTCACGGAATAATCCAGACCAAACGGTGAACCGATCGCCAGCACCCATTCACCCACCGCCAATTCGCCGGGCTTACCGAGTTTCAAAACGGGCAAATCGTCAGCTTCTATCCGCAGTAGCGCTAAATCAGAGCGCTCATCCAGACCAATCACTTGCGCCTCGTATTCCCTGCGGTCCGTCAATCGTACGGTCACGGTCTCAGCGCCGGCCACAACGTGATTATTGGTAACGATAAAGCCGTCTGAAGAGATGATAAACCCCGACCCTATTGCCTGGCGTGCCCGCTGCTGGTGCTGGGGTGGCGGCCCGCCACGAAATTCAAAGAAACGGCGCAAACTTTCGGGTATGTCCTGTGTATTGGGCTGCCCACCCGGGTGACCGACGGACTCCGCGCTGTACTCCACCAGAATTTTCACCACGGCGGGAGTATTCTTTTTAACGATAGATTGAAAATCTGGCAGACTGGCCGCCTGGACTGCACTGCCAAGCAGGCAGCTCCAGAGCAGAAACAACGCCGGAATTTTTAAAGATTTGTACATTATTTACCTCAAGATCAGCGATTTGCCAGCCCCAACAAACAGGGCTGTAGAGAGCTATTGTCACGATGGTAGCGAGAGTGCATTCTCACCAAAAATACACCAAACAGCAAGCCTGCCATAGCACCGGCTATGGTTGCAACATCAGCCAATTGCGGTGCCAGCACTGAGCTGACAGCAGCAGCCAGCAACATGGTCAGCAGCGGCAGCAGGTAGACCACGAATGAGCCCTGCAACATTAATTGCTCGGGAATACCGATGGAGACCTGGTCATCCACACTAAAAGTATCGCCGGGGAATGATGAACTGGACAGTTGCAGGTAGCTGCGGCGACCATCGCCCAGCTGGTTCAACAGCCCGTGGCCACAGCCCTTCTGGGCCACGCAAGTGCCGCACACCGATTGGCGGATGGTCTCTATCCACACAGTGCTGCCTTCTACAGCCACCACTCGGCCGGTTTCAGTCAGCACCAGCGCCACTCCATTGCACCGAGTCGGCAACCATACGGGCAGTATTGATAGGCACCTCACCCAAAATCGTAATTAAAACCGGTTTTCCGCCCACCGCCATGCCCCGAGTATAGGCGGTAGTGCCACCCTGTCGGGCCCGGCCCTCTCCTGGCCTGGCCAATTCCGGCATAAGCTCCAGAAATACGCTAAACAGTGCCAGTCCATCGGTATAGGTCTTGTCCTGGGCGGACACCGGCACACCAGCCGTGAGCTCGAAACCATCGGGTACCCAACGAACATACCAGTCATACGGTGAGGCACTGGCGGGTGTCGCAGTGGCACCCGGCGCGGGGTGCGCGGCCTCGTACAATACATCTACCTGGGTTCCCTCACTGTCAACTTCGCCAATTTGTAAATCGGCAAACTGAAAACGCTCCAGCACCTTGCCATCCTGCGCCAGGGTCTGTGTCTTCAGCAATAAACCTGTTTCGATATCCAGTGCCATTTGATAACCGTAGCGATACATATCGCGGGGCAAAATATGTAGCAGCTTCGCCTCTCGCCCGGCAACACGCAAATGCCCGCCAAGTTTCAAGCGGTAGTGTGCGGATATGCCACAGTCACCCTCTGCTCGTGCATACATGTTCCCAACCCGCACCAATCTATGCCCCGGATGAATACAATCCAGAGGATGTTCGGTGCGAACAATCCGTGTTGCCGTGCCGCTCAAGCGGATCACCTCTTCCGATTCGACATTGCCGCGCACCGAGTGCTTGATCCGCATCGACTGTATGCTTGTGCCATGCTGGTAGGTAAACACGCCCTGGTAACTGGTCTCGCGCAAGCTGTGCGACATGCGGTCCAGCCATGCTAGCGCTTCCTGGTCAACCGCTTCGCAGGCAGCCCATGCCTGGCCTGAAAAAGCCAATCCCAGCGCCAGGTAGAATAGACTTTTTAACATTTAGTCCCGCACCTCGAAAGAGGCAACTCGCGCGTAGGGCATCATGCCCTGCGGCGCATTCAAAGCGGCTTCCTCGGAGTGGATCAGCATATAGCGCTGCAGACGCTGCTTTGCCATCTGGTCGTAATCCGCATAGCGCGGCGTGTAGCCAGCCCGCACGGCTGAACCGCCCAGGGTATTGACCATTCCTACGGTAGACACCCGTGCCGCCAACTCGGGAGATCCAGCCTCTACGCCACCCAGCAGCCCATAAAACTGGCTGCCCACCAATACACTGGCAAAGACAGACGCCGCCACCGCCATGCTGGTAACAGGACGCAGAAAGCTGTGCCAGCGCGCCACGGGCTTAATCTCTGGCTCGGTCTCCAATGCCGCCATTACGCGACTGGAGATATCCACCCGCAGGTACTTGCCTGATCCCTCTCGCAATACCTGGCGGGCTATGTGGTATCGAGTCCAGGTAGAACGCAGCTCGCTATCAACGGAATTCTTTAGAACTCTCGCCATATCCAGCTCGTTTCCCTCTCCATCCATCAGGACAGACAGGGACTCCTTAATCTGTTCAGTCATTCTCACTCTCCCAGGTCATGATACCCATTAGGCACCCTCCCCATCCAGTTGCGCCTGCACACGCTTGTCTATTGACTCCCGCGCTCTGAAAATTCTGGATCGCACCGTCCCCACCGGACAGTCCATGATTTCCGCTATATCCTCATAACTAAGACCATCAAATTCACGCAAAGTTACAGCGGTGCGCAAATCATCGGGTAATTCCTTGATAGCCCCGTTAACTACGGCTGCCAGCTCCTCACTGAACAGCTGATTCTCGGGGTTTTCCTGCTCCCTCAGTGCATCACCGCTGTCGTAGTACTCGGCATCTTCCACATCAACATCACTGCCGGGAGGGCGCCGGCCACGGGACACAAGATGATTCTTGGCGGTATTTATCGCGATACGGTACAACCAGGTGTAAAAAGCGCTGTCCCCACGAAAGCGCGGCAGGGCGCGATAGGCCTTGATAAATGCTTCCTGCGCTACATCCTGGACCTCAAAACTGTCCTTCACGTAACGGGAAATCAATCCCAGTATCTTGGGTTGATATTTCAGTACCAGCATATCGAAGGCTCGCTTATCCCCCGCTTGTACTCTTTCAACCAACTGTTGGTCAGTCTCAGCTGCGGTCAAGCTTTCCCCCTCTCCATGCTTCCCTAAGAACCACGCAAATACAAAAAGTTCCCCAGTACTTTTATATTGGAGGTCTGGACGCTAAGTAACTGACTAATATACACTATTTTTATGAATCTAAGCAGCCATATCCACCATGCCGCAACGCTTTGAACACGACGTACTAATCATTGGCAGCGGTGCCGCCGGTCTCGCACTGGCGTTACAACTGCCGTCGCACTGCCGTATCGCGATACTGAGCAAGGGCAAACTCACCCAGGGCTCTACATTTCGCGCCCAGGGCGGCATGGCTGCTGTGCTCGATAGCAACGATACTATCGAATCCCATGTCGCCGACACCATGAACGCCGGTGCCGGTTTGTGCCAGCGCGACGTGGTGGAATTTGTGGTCAGTCACAGCACCGGGGTGGTTGAGTGGCTGGTACAGCAAGGCGTCGTTTTTGACAGGCGCGATGACAATTACAGCGGCGAATACCACCTGACCATGGAAGGCGGGCACAGTCAGCGGCGCGTCATTCATGCCGCGGACGCGACCGGCAAAGCCATTTCCGAAGTGCTGGTGGAGAACACGCTGGCGCGTAGCAATATCGACATATTTACCGACCGCGTGGCGGTTGATGTGATTGTCGAGAACGGTCGCTGCCAGGGCGCTTATATTCTCGATCACATAGCCGGTAAAGTTGAACTGTTCCAGTCCCGCTGCGTGGTGCTGGCAACCGGCGGCGCCAGCAAAGCCTACCTCTATACCAGCAACCCGGATGGAGCCAGCGGCGACGGTATTGCCATGGCCTGGCGCGCCGGCTGCCGGGTGGGCAACCTGGAGTTCAACCAGTTTCATCCAACCTGTCTCTATCATCCACGCGCCAAGTCCTTTTTGATAACCGAGGCCCTGCGCGGCGAGGGCGGCCACCTGTTGCTTCCCGACGGCACGCGATTTATGCAGGATTTCGATGCGCGCGGTGAACTGGCGCCGCGCGACGTGGTGGCGCGCGCCATCGACCACGAGATGAAACGCACCGGCAGTGATTGTGTCTACCTGGATATCAGTCACAAGGATGCCGACTTTCTGCGCGCGCACTTCCCCACCGTGTACCAGCGCTGTCTCGAATTTGGTATCGATATAACCCGGCAGGCTATTCCGGTGGTGCCCGCCGCCCATTACACCTGTGGCGGCGTGGTCGTAGACATGCGCGGACGCACCGATGTAAGCCACCTGTATGCCATAGGCGAAACTGCCTTCACCGGCCTGCACGGCGCCAATCGCATGGCCAGTAATTCGCTGCTTGAATGCCTGGTGTATGCCGAGGCCGCCGCCGCCGATATTGCGGAATTATTGCCCGACACCGCGCCCCTGCCCGAGGCGTCCAACTGGGATGAAAGCCAGGTGACCGACTCGGACGAGGACGTGGTGATATCCCATAACTGGGATGAATTGCGACGCTTTATGTGGGATTACGTGGGTATTGTTCGCACCGATAAACGCCTGCAACGTGCACTGCACCGGGTCGAACTGCTGCAGGAAGAAATCAAGGAGTATTATAGTAATTACAAGGTGTCACGAGATTTGCTGGAGCTGCGCAACCTGGCAGTGGTTGCTCAGCTGATGATTCGCTGTGCCATTGAACGCAAGGAAAGTCGCGGTCTTCACTACACCCTGGACTACCCCGAGCTGGCCGACACAGCCAAGGACACGATTCTTCAGCCCGGCTCACCGCCCTGACGCAGCGCCAGCGACGCCCTGCGCCAACTCTCCACGTCCAGCATGTCGGGCAACAGGAACAAGCGATAAACCCGCTGCGGGGCATGCTCTTCCCGAAACAACACCGCTATGACGTGTTCGCTGAGCAGCGCAGCGGAAGCCACCTGCACTGCGCGTCGTGTTTCAGACTTAAACTGCACAAACCACTGGCCCTGCTCAAACAGGTAAACAAGCTGTCTGTTCACCCTGTGTAGTTCGGCCCACACCCCTGCCCCTGCCAGTACGCTGAGCGGCAGAGCCATCCACAGGGGTAACGCGCAAGTGAGAATACTGGCCACGGTGACCGCCAGTAAGGTCATTGCCAGCGCGCATAAAGCGGGAGAAAGTCGCGGCTCAACGCGCAGCGCTGGTGAACTCCAGTATTTTTTTGACAATGATTTCAATATCCTCGTCCTGAGGTTCGACGCGGCCCAGAAACCAGCTAAACAGGTCCTGATCCTCGCATTCCAGTAATTGTCGATAGTGTTGCTGGTCCGAATCTGACAGCAACAGGTAAGCATGCTGCACAAATGGCCCCAGCATCAGGTCCAGTTCCAGCATGCCCCGTCGGCTGTGCCAGCACAGTCGGTTGTAATCCGCTTCATTTTCCATGCACTGATTATAGAAGCTGACAAGCACCAATGCAGCACCTATCATGAGCGCGTGCCAAATTACTATACAGATCTGCCCAGTCGCGGGATTCTCGACATCAGTGGGCCCGCCGCCCGTGAATTCCTGCAGGGACAGACCACCTGCGACTTTGAGCAACTTACTGCTACCACCCCCATCAGCGGTGCCTACTGCACGCCGCAGGGCCGCGTGATCTGTGACTTTCGAGCCCTGCAATACCAGGACCAGCACTACCTGCTGCAAACCCACGCGGGTATCTGTGACGAAGCAGCCGCCGTGTTCGGCAAATATATCATTTTTTCCAAAGCCGAATTGCACAATGCCAGCGACGCCTGGCGTCAGTATGGATTCTGGGGTGATGATATCGCCAGCCTGCTGGACGTACCTGGAGATCGGCGTAGTTGGCGTGAGGATGACATTCTCTGGCTGCAGGGCGACCCTGGTTTCGAAGCCTGTGTGCCGACAGCGAACGTAGCCCTATTTGAAGAGCGATTGAGCACTTTACTCACTCGCGGCACTGAAGCGCAATGGTGCAGCCGGGAAATAAACGCCGGTATAGGACATATCACTCCCCAGACCAGTGGCCTGTTCCTGCCGCAAATGCTCAATTACCAGGCGGTGGACAGAATCAGTTTTAGCAAGGGCTGTTATACGGGCCAGGAAGTTGTCGCCCGCCTGCACTATCGCGGCAAAACCAAGCGCCCCATGTATCTGGCCCGCCTGCAACCTGCACTAGCAGAGGCGAGCCCTGGTGACACGCTGTACCGGGCCGACAGTGAGCAGAGCGTGGGCACTATCGTCAATATTGCCAGTGACGAGGACGAGAGCAGGCTGCTGGTAAGTGTGGCCAGCAAAGCATTGCCCGCCGGGGTGCACCTGGGCAGCCCGCAGGGGCCGACATTGGAGTTTTTGGAGTTGCCCTACTCCATCGACTGAGGGAGACTCCAGTCAATCGCCTGGTATCCATTCGCCTGTAAATACTCATTGGCCAAATGAAAATGGCCGCAACCCAGGAAGCCACGGTAGGCACTGAGTGGGGACGGATGCGGGGCCTTCAGCACACAGTGCCGGTGCTGATCAATAACACTGCCCTTGTGCTGTGCATAAGCGCCCCACAACATAAACACCACGTTATTACAGCTACTGTTAATCGTCGCTATGACACGGTCGGTGAACTGTTCCCAGCCTCGCCCCTGGTGGGATGCCGCACGCGCCTGTTCCACCGACAACACACTATTGAGCAGTAACACACCCTGGTCCGCCCAGTGCGTCAGGCAACCATGGGCGGGCATTTCAATGCCCAGGTCGCTGCCTATTTCCTTGTAAATATTCACCAGCGAGGGTGGAATAGCCACGCCGGAGCGTACCGAAAAACACAGGCCGTGAGCCTGGCTGGGGCCGTGGTAGGGATCCTGGCCAAGGATCACCACCCGCACGGCGGGCAAGGGGGTATGTGCAAAGGCATTGAAGATCTCGCCGCCGGCCGGGAAAATAACCTTCCCCGCCGCCTTTTCTGCATGTAGAAAGGCGCTCAGCTGTTGCATATAGGGTTGCTCAAATTCAGTGCCCAGCGCCGCCAGCCAACTGGGCTCCAATTGTATTTCACTGCTTGTTCCACTTCTCAATGACATGATCCAGATCAGCTGTCAGAATTTCTCCCGCAGGATACAATATGCGTCCGCCGAAACGAACCACAAAGCTATGAGCAAATACGCAACACCCTACCAGGCCCTCGGTGAAGACGGCATACGCGCGCTCACCAAGGCATTCTACGACATCATGGATGAATTGCCGGAAGCAGCTGAGGTACGCGCCATGCACGCCGCCGACCTGGCTCCGATGAAGGAAAAATTGGCCGAGTACCTGACCGGCTGGATGGGCGGCCCGCCCCTGTATGCGGACAAATACGGCACGGTCTGCATGACCGAACCACACCAACACTACGCCATTGGACCGCGCGAAAGAGACCAGTGGCTGTTGTGTATGGAAAAAGCACTGGCGGATATCGACATTGAAGATGAAGTCCGTGAAATGCTCAGGGAACCCCTGTTTCGCATTGCCGACGCGGTAAAAAATCGAGCCGAATCGACCGACACACTCAAAAACCCCAACGTTATTGCTACCGGCTAGGTACTTAGCAACTACTGCTGATAATCTGGTTCTTGACCAGCTTTCGCTCGCTGCCGTCCCGTTCATACTTTCTGGCCGGAGTATTAATCGGCTCGCTGAGTACGCCTGCCCGTCGTCCGGCCAGGCGACGCTCCTCGGATACACCTTCATAGAGCGTGTTGCGCTGCCAGGGCTCACGGCCCAGGGCACGGATCTGGCTCTCCAGCTCCTGTGGCGACCACTCCTGACCATGCACGGCTCCAGCGGCGCGAGTGATGGTTTCGTTCATCAGGGTGCCACCCAGGTCGTTGGCACCGGCATTGAGACAGGCGGCAATACCGGCGGCACCCATCTTCACCCAGGAGGCCTGGATGTTATCTATGTAGCCGTGTAGCACTAACCGCGCTACCGAATGCATGAGCAGTGCTTCGCGAAAGGTGGGGCCCTTGCGGGCACGACCTTTCAGGTACAGGGGTGCCTCCATATGCACAAATGGCAGCGGCACAAATTCAGTAAACCCACCCGTGCGCGCTTGCAACTGTCGAATTTTTAACAAATGCCTGGCCCAGTGTACAGGCTGCTCAACATGGCCGTACATGATGGTGGCGGTGGTACGAAATCCCACCGTGTGTGCGGTTTCCATTACCTGCAACCACTGCTCAGAGTTTATCTTGTCCGGGCATAGTATGGAGCGCACATCATCATCCAGTATCTCTGCCGCTGTACCCGGCAAGCTACCCAGGCCGGCCTCTTTCAGTTGCGAGAGAAAGTCCGTCAACTCCAGCCCCAGGGTGGCCGCACCCTGCCACACTTCCAAGGGCGAAAAAGCATGTATATGCATGTCTGGCGTCGCCTCACGAACTGTGGCGAGGATGTCCAGGTAGGTCTGCCCGGTATACTCCGGGTGTATGCCACCCTGCATGCACACCTCGGTGGCACCGCGCTGCCAGGCCTCTGTACAACGCCGCCCTATCTCCCCGGCATCCAGGTCATAGGGCCTGCCACGCAGATTCTCGCTCAGCTTGCCCTTGGAAAAGGCGCAGAACTGGCATTTAAAGTAACAAATATTGGTGTAGTTGATATTGCGGTTAACCGCGTAACTGACGCGCTCACCCTGTACCTGCTGGCGCAACAAATCTGCCTGTTGGAAGATATATCCCAGCTCTGGCCCCCGCGCACTATAGAGTCGCTGCACATCCGCTTCCGTCAACTGGGCATCGCGCCGGCAACGACCAATAATCTCTCGCAGGTCTTCAGCTATAGCTGCTTCATTGGTAGGGTTGTTGATGTACCGCAGCACCTGTTCAGGCGGCTCAATCGCGGCACCGGGACACCATTCATCGGTGCGGGGAAAACCTTCTGCGTCAATCATTTGCAGTACGGTGGTTTGTAAGCCAGCATCCACCCAGCGCTCGCCGTCGCGCGCATAGGCCGGGTAGATAGTCATTCTTTCCTGCAGGTATTTACCCGCCTGCGCGGTCTCCAGGGCCAGGTTGTCAAGGTGTGGCCAGGGCGCTTCGGGGTTGACAAAATCAGGCGTGACCGGCGACACGCCGCCCCAGTCATTGATACCTGCATTGATAATTTGCGGCAGCACGCCCGGGCTCAAATTGGGTGGCGCCTGTATGCTCATGTGGGGGCCAAAAATGAGCCGCGTCACCGCGATAGTCCACAGCAACTCGTTGAGGTCTGGCTCAGCTGCGTTGGCCATAAGCGTGCCCGGTTTGGCACGAAAGTTCTGAATGATAATTTCCTGCAGGTGGCCGTGTCGTTCATGACTGGCGCGCAGTGCCAGCAAGGACTCGATTCGCTCACGGCGGGTTTCGCCGATACCAATCAAAATTCCCGACGTAAAAGGAATTGCCGCCTGCCCGGCCCGCTCGATAGTATCGAGGCGACGCGCCGGTAACTTGTCGGGAGAACCGTAATGCGCCATACCTTTTTCACAGAGGCGCTCGGAGGCCGACTCCAGCATAATACCCATGGAGGCCGAAACCGGTCGCAACAGTGCCAGCTCAGCATCGTTCATGCAGCCAGCGTTGATGTGCGGTAGTAGCGTAGTTTCTTCCAGCACCTTGCCGGCGACATGCGCTACATAGTCCAGGGTAGATTCAAAGCCCATTTTTTCCAGCGCCTTGCGAGCGGCGCTATAGCGCAACTCGGGACGCTCGCCAAGGGTAAACAGGGCCTCCTTGCAGCCCCTTTGTTCGCCCTGTCGGCACAACTCCAGTACCTGCTGCACGGACATATAGGCTTGCGGTATGCGTTTGGGAGTTTGTGCAAAAGTACAGTAATGGCACACATCCCGGCACAGGTGTGTGAGCGGGATAAAAACCTTGCGCGAGTAGGTAACTACCGAACCAAAGCCCTGGTCCCTGAGGACACCCGCGGCTCCACACAGGCGCGCCGTATCCTCTTCCTGCGCCAGCAGCAGCGCGTCATCATCACTGAGCTGCAAATTTTCAAACTGAGTCATAATTACCCACACGCAAGTCAGGGCTCAGCCCGCTGCGCTCCATAATCGATAAACGCTGGGCGATTTCTGCACCCAGCAGTACTTTAGCACTATAGTCACCACGCTTGCCCGCTTGCAACTCGTGGTAGAGGTGTAACAGGTCACCCGGCGTGTCAACATCCAGCCCCAGCCGGGTATTACACACCAGTTTACACACAAGGCCACGCCTGGCGGCACTGGCCTGATGTGCCTGGCAGCTACCCTCACCGTAGCTGAAACGCGGATGACGAGAGCCCGAAAAGACCATGACATTGGTGCCCGTGCCCGCCAGGTCAGGTGCCAATACAATATCTGCCTCGCTGTCTCGACGCATATCTAGCAGCGCCGTTACATCGTCCAACTGCACCAATGGTAAATCGCCGTGCATGATCATTATATCGACATCTCCCCGGCTGTGCAGCAGTGCGGTGGCGGCAGCTACAACGGGGTTCAGACCGGCAGCACAGTTCAGGCTGGTTTCAGAGACCACCTCTATCGCATATTTGTGAGCCAGCAGCTCAGCGGCCGGGTCGTCCGAAACCAACAGGATCCCGTCCAATTGATCCACCCTCACCAACACAGACAGCACATCTTCGACCATGGCCTGGGCCAGCGCCCTGCGTTCATGTGGTGCAAGTACGCCAGACAAGCGGGTTTTCGCCTGCACCAGGTCTTTTACCGGCAGCAACGCCCAGGTCATCGCCTCGCCCCCAGCGCCACGTCAACCACAAAGCGGGCCAGGTTTTCCCGGTCCGCCAGTGAGTTCATAATCGTTGCAGTAACTGCCACAGCCATGCCCAGTCTTTCTATCTCAGCTGTCAGTGTAACGTCCCCCTGATCCAATACAAAGTGGTCTACCAGCCCTTGATAGTGCTGAGCAACCGCTGCCGCCGTAACCGGCACACCCAGCTCCAGCATCATTTTAGCGGCCGGACCCTTGATCGCCAGCCCACTGACGATCGGGGAAACGGCAATTACCGGCGCCGCGCTGTCAATCATGGCGGCCCGCACCCCGGACAGGGCCAACACCGGGTCGACACTCACAAAGGGATTGGATGGGCACAGGACTATGGCTGCCAGGGATTCATCTTGTAACAATGCCAGCAGTTCAGGCTGAGCTTGTGCGGTCTCTATACCGTCAAACCTGAATCCACTGACCCTGGGCCGGCATTGTTCGCGCACAAAGTAGTGCTGGAAAGCCAGTTCACCTTCATCACTGATCACCACCGTCCTTACCGGGTCATCGCTCATTGGCAACAACCGTGGCTGCACCCCCAGTTGCGCGCAAAACTGCGCGGTTACCTGGGACAGGGAGCGCCCCTGTGCCAACAGCTGACTGCGCTGAATATGCGTAGCCAGATCACGATCACCCAGCCGAAACCAGGATTCACCGCCCAGGCGTTGCAGCGCTTCCAGAAACTGCCAGGTCTCATCGGCCAAACCCCAACCCTGCTGCTGATTATTCAAACCCGCCAGGGTGTACATCACCGTATCCAGATCGGGCGCTATATGCAGGCCCAGGTGCTCAAAATCGTCTGCCGTATTGGCAACAATAGTCAGCCGCGCCGGTTCGACCACACGCGCCAGGCCCAGCGCCAGCTTGGCGCCACCAACACCGCCCGAAATCGCCAATATCTTGTTTGCAACTGCATCGTGCATGGCTTAGCGAAACATATCCAGGGCCCGCTCGCGCAACAGGCTCGCAGAGCCGTCCGCTGAACGTTGACAGCTGGCCCCGCGAATCAACACCACGGGACAGGACTCGGCGGCCTGGCCCATTAAAAACGATGCGGCCGCCGCCAGTTCGTCCACCACCGCCACCTCGGTAACCTCCAGTTCGCGACCAAACAAGTCAAGCTCTCCAATCTGGTTATTAAGCGGTTCAATACCGGCGGTGCCCAGTGCAAAACCCACCGTGCCATTGCGCCAGGCTCGGCCCGCGCTGTCGTTAATAATGACAGCCAGCTCCGCTCCGGATGCCGCTTCGAGCACGCGCTTGAGCTCTTCAGCACTGGCATCGGGATCCTCAGGCAACAGCAATACCTGGGGATCATCCTCCCGATAGGGAATATTGGATTTATCAATGCCGGCATTGGCGTGCACATAGCCAAGCCGGTGTTCAACAATAATCACCCCGGGTCGCACTCGCACAACTTGTGTCGACTCTCGCAGTATCAGTTCTACCAGGCGCGGATCCTTGTCGGCCTGCTGCGCCAGTTGCACCGCCTCGACACTCGGTTCAACATCGGCCAGGCGCACATAGCGATCTTCCGCCTTGCTGACAATTTTCTGTGCCAATACCAGTACATCGCCGTCTGCCAACTGCAGGCCATTGCCCTGCAACGCGGCTAACAGCAAGGCGCCAAGGTCATCTCCGGGTTGCACCAAAGGAAAGTCTTCCAGCGCTACTAACTGCAGTGAACGATCCACAAATGCGACCTATTGGGCCGGGTCCAGCCCGGTAATCGAAATACCCGCGTGACACTTATACTGTCTATTTATAGTAATCAGCACCGAGGTCAGCGCCTCTGCGGCGGCGGCATTATTGATGGGGCCAGCGTGAAAGCCTCGCATCCCTGCCGCCTCTACCAGTGTTATGACCTGGGCACGCGCCGCCTTTTTATTGCCGCATACCAGCACATCGCAATCCAGGCCGTGGCCTTCCTGTAAATGGTGTGCGGCCACGTTTTGAAAGGCCGACACAACCGCGACGTCTTCACCCAGCAAGTCCTGGGCGATTTGTCCCGCCGAACCCGGCGCGGGCAATTGCACTCTGCCGACCTTGGGAGGGACCAGCGGCACACTCACATCTATCAGAATTTTTCCCCTCAGGGCCGCGGCCACCTGTTGCAGCGTACTGGTCTGATGACCAAAGGGAACTGTCAGCGTAACAATGTCTGCGGCACTGGCAGCAGCCAGATTCTCCATGGCTTCTATTTCTATATCACCGATGCCACGCTCGGCCATAACCTCACGCAAATCAGACCTGGCCGCCTCCGCCTTCTCGAGCGTTCTGGAGCCAATAATGACCCGATAGCCGGCCTGTGCCCACCGTCTTGCCAAGCCGGTGCCAAGATCGCCGGTGCCACCGAGTATCGCCAATACTGGCAATGATTCATCTGTCATAGTTAACTCTCGATTATCTGGTAAAGTTACGCCCGGGCATAGTATGTAAATCACCTCTTTTTAACAAGCTACAGCACACTCACAAACAAGCGACAGAGCACTCACACACATGGATAACCCTCTAGATTTCAGTGGCAAGGTCGCTATCGTCACCGGTGGCGGCAAAGGCGTTGGCAAAGGCATTACCGAACAGTTACTTCAGGCCGGCGCGGAAGTGCTCATTTGCGGGCGCTCTGAACCAGAGACTCTACCGGTAGCCGGCGGTCGCAGCGCCCTTTTCTATCCCTGCGATGTGCGCGACGTGGAGCAAATCCATGCCTGCGTGGATTACACGGTAGAAAAACTGGGTCGTATTGACATCCTGGTCAACAATGCTGGCGGTGCGCCCTACGCCGAGGCCGCCACCGCCTCACCGCGCTTTTCTGAGGCCATTATCCGGCTCAACCTGATAGCCCCGCTAAACTTTGCGCAGGCCGCCAATACCGTAATGCAACAGCAGGATGAAGGTGGCAGTATTATTAATATCGCCAGCGTCAGCACCATGCGCCCCTCGCCCGGCACGGCCGCCTATGGCGCGGCCAAGGCCGGATTGGTCAACCTGGGCACATCCCTGGCGGTGGAATGGGCACCCAAAGTTCGCGTTAACGCCATCATCTGCGGGCTAACCCAGACCGAGCAATCTCATCTGCACTACGGTGACGATGCCGGTATAGCCGCGGTCGCTGCAACCATCCCGCTGGGTCGCATGGCACTGCCACAGGATATCGGCGCAAGCTGTCTGTTTCTGGCCTCACCGCTGGCCAGCTATATCAGTGGTGCCAGTATCGCCGTGCACGGCGGTGGCGAGAAGCCAAGCTTCCTGGCGGCGGCCAACGCCGACTTGGGGTAGGAACATAGAAAGGGCTATAATCAACGCTTTGCACAGCTAAGAGGTATGGATGTCAGAAGCTGAAAAGCTGCCCAAGAATCAGCCAGCTGAAGTTCATGTTGATGGTATACCGCTATTTGCGGGTGAAATCAGTGCCACACTGGAACAGGGCCTGGTAATGTCTGAGGCACGCCTCAAGCGTGGCAAACAGACTGGCTCCGCCATTAACGTCCCGGTCGGCTCCAGGGGCGAGCTGATATTCCAGGAGCTTTTTGATGACGACGGTGTTCAGCTGATTGCCCAGATCACCATCCTCAGTGCCGATGGCAATGCAGTCAGTTTGGAATTTTGCGACCTGGTTTCCGTGGGCACCGGCAAAATATTAGACAAGCTCAAGGCCAAGCCCCGCAAGATAGCGAAGGGCGACCATACCGTAGTGGCTAAAATTTTGCCCGAGCTGCGCAAACGCGCCCTGAAGCAGATCGACACGGTCATTAGCAACTTCCTGATGTCGCTGTCTGATCACCTGTTCGATCTCTCCGCCCGGCCACAGAGCAGCCATCAGCAGGAAGAGCTCTACGAGACGATGCGTGTCATCAAGCAGGGCAAGGACATGTGCACAGCCTTCGTCAAACAACTGGAGGCATATTTCGATGACCCGCTGGTCAGTATCGACGATAAGGACAGTGCAGGCAGCAAGGAAGCCGAGGTTTCCGAACTGAACCTGGTTGATATCCATGATTTTGAAGACTCCCTGTCGCTCAACCGCATGATAACAATGGGGCAGGAAAAGTACGGGACGGCGCTGGAGTGTCTGACTGTGCGTTTTGCTGACCTGGTCGAACAGAACCCGCTTGAAACCCGCCTGCCAATGGATGTTGCCCAGCTCTGCCAGGCCTTCAAGGTCGCGTTATCGCAGAACGCGATTCCCCACACCATAGCCCCCCAGGTCTATGCTTTCTTCTCGCAGGAAGTTATACGCAAACTGGATGCCTACTACGCCAGCCTCAATGCCTACCTCCGCGATCAAGGGGTACAACCAGAATTAGAAGAGGATGTCAGGAAGCACGGCTCGATACTCAAACGACTGAGTGCCAAGAAGAGCCGGCGCAGGGCAGCTACTGCGGCCAAGCCTAAAGCTAAAGCTGACACGGCAGCCGAGCCGGTCCCTGACGCCGAGGCCGGAGAATCCTCCGCCCACCAGCCCGGCGCAGCGGCAGATGGTACTAGCCAGGACAAGCTGGCCAGCGAACTGGTCGATGCGATCAAACAGCAATTCAATCCCGACGATTTATACCGCTCCGTCATTGAAGCCCTGAATTTCCGTCGCGAAAGCGACGCGGGCGGCAGGGCCGGTGTGGCAGCAGGTGATGGCGGCAATGTTGCCAGCAGCTCCGCCCTGGCCAGTGCACTAACCGCATTGCAGGGAGACCGCCAGGTACGCAAACAGCTGGATCAGCAAGCCACGCCATCGGTGCGACAATACCTGAGCGACAATCAAAGTAGCCTGGCCGCATTGGCAGGTACCGAGGGAATTGCAGCTGACAGTCTCAACCAGCTAGACCTGGTAGACAACCTGTTCAGTGACTTCAGCACAGAGGTGGATGTGATTCCGGACCTGAAAGGTTCTGTCGGGGATCTACAAATTCCATTGGCCAAACTGGCTCTGCTGGAGCCGCAGTTCTTCGCCAACCGCGAGCACCCGGCGCGCGGAGTTATCGATAAAGTTGCGCAGCTGTCATCCTCCGGCAACTATCCCAACAGGGCGCTTGAAAAACGTGTCACCGGAATCATTGACGATATTGTCGAAAATTACAAAACCGACAGCTCGGTATTTAAATCGGCACTGGAAGAACTGGAAAAACTCTCGGAGCAGCAAAAACGCGCGCTGGAGCGCAACGTTGAGCGCGTCGTCAAAACACAGGACGGCCAGCAAAAACTTCGCAGGGCCAGGGCCGCCGTTGAGAAAATCATCACCAGCCGCATCCGCGCACCCCACGCGCCCAAGCCTATCGTCGATCTCGTCAATAGTGGCTGGCGTGATCTGCTGACCCTCACTCATGTCAAGCACGGCCCCAATAGCAAGGCCTGGAAAGACTACGTAAAAACTCTGGACCTGTTGTCTCTGTGGCTGATCGAAAAACAAAAGGGCGGGATTTCCGAACAGGTCCAGGTTGAGCGGGCGTTGGAAGCAGAACCTTTCATCGACATGATTCGACAACAGATCTCGGAAGCCTTGCCGTCCAACCTGGGACACGATAAGGTCTTGGACGATCTGCTCGACGTGCTGTCTGGACGGACTGACCTTGAGTTGGCAGAGGTGGCGCCCCCGTCCAGGGACATGACCACCGCTCCGGCTGATATTCGCAAAAAGGTGGACACACTGCCGCGCCTGCGCCGCTGGGTAAAGCGTGTCGAAGATCTGGAAAAAGGCAACTGGTTAAGCTTCAAAGACGCGGATGGCACCCGCAAACGTATGCAGCTCGCCTGGATTTCCGAGGACAAGGACCGCTATATTTTTGTCAACGAACGCGGTCAGAAAGTAGCAGAGATGAATGGCGTAGAACTCGCCAGGCATCTCTCGCGCGGCGTAAAAGCACCCACCCCCACGGAAGAACTGCCCCTGGTCGACCAGAGTATGTACAAAACTCTGGAACATGTGCAGAAGTCTCTCAGCTTTGACAAAAATCATGACGACCTCACCGAGCTGATAAACCGCGAAACATTTCTCAAACAGTTGGATGCCGCCCTTAAACATGCAAAAACAAAGCATGCCGAACACGGCCTGCTCTATCTGGATATCGATAAATTTGCCCTGGTAAACGAAGTTTACGACGAGTTAACTGGCGACCAGGTACTAATTGAATTTGCCAAACTGCTTTCTCAACAGCATGACAAGAAAACTTTTTCAGCCAGACTGGAAGGCAATAAATTTGGCGTGCTGTTGTTGGACCGGTCTGTGGAGCAGGCCGTCGCGCACGCTGAAGCCATTCGCTGCGATATTGAAAACAGCCCGGTCAGCGTCGAAAACGACAAGGTTTCCTTCACCGTTAGTATAGGTGTTGCCGCCATACTCGATCACAGCAAGTGCGTTGAAGAGATCATGGAAAACGCCGAGCACGCCGTTCGTGATGCCAAGCAGGAGGGCCGCAACAAGGTCGTGCTGTTTCGTGAAAGCAAAGCGCGGGCCAGCGAATACAAGAGTGAAGAAGCCGCCGTCATCGCGGATATCGAAAAAACGCTGGACACCAAGAATTTTGTTTTGCAGGCGCAGCCCATCGCCCGCACCAACCCGGCACCTGGCCAGGCTGTCGTAGAACACTATGAAATACTGTTGGCGATTCAGGACGACGAAGGCAACCTGAATTCACCGCAGGACTTCATTATCAGTGCCGAGCGGTTTGGTTATATGTCACAGGTAGATCGCTGGGTAGTCAAGCAGGTATTTACCTGGATATGCGAGATGATGGACGACCAGAAGGTAGTCCCCAACCTGGCCATTAACCTGTCTGGTAACAGTATTACCGATGACAATTTTATGGAATATTTGTTCGAGCAAATATCCGAATACGGTGTCGGTACCGATAAGATCTGCTTTGAAATTACTGAGACCGGCACTATTTCCAACATGGTGAAAGCGACGGACTTTGTCAACGAGTTCAGGAATATTGGCTGCAAGTTCGCCATTGATGATTTTGGCACCGGTCTGGCCTCCTACTCCTATCTGCGAGAATTGCCGGTGGACTACGTGAAAATTGATGGCACTTTTATCAAGAATATTCACGAGAATCCCAAAGACTACGCCATGACCAAATCAATTAATGACCTGGCACATTTCCTGGGCCAGGAAACCATCGCTGAATTCGCAGAGAATGATGAAGTTATCGAAAAACTGCGCGAGATAGGTATCGATTATTTGCAAGGCTGGGGCATAGGCAGGCCCGCACCGCTGACCGAACTGGCCAAGCAGTTGGCAACGGTTGAGAAATAAAACCTTGTGGCGCCCGACTATGACCAACTGATACACCAGGTATACCAGGGACCCCTGGAAGAAAAGCCCTGGCAGAGCTTTCTGCCACTGCTGCGCCAGGCCATGGATGCCCAGGTTGTTTCCCTGATTTTGCGCCCTCCAACGGCGGGCGATAAGGGGGTTATTCTCAGTTGCCGGCGCGGCGAAAACGGCGATGTCAATGAGCAGTTGGCAGACCAGGACGATTGGGAAGCCATCCATTACCGCGAGCAGTTCTTTGCACTCGATCCCTTTGTAGATCTTCCGGCTGAAAAAGTGGTTACCCAGCAAGAGCTGGTTCCTGACGAAGATCTATTGCAATCAGCCTATTACCGGGACTACCTGCAGCCCATCGGCATTTTCCATATACTCGGCGTCGACACAGTTGAGCCCGACGGCATGCTGGCCAGGCTGCGCATTGCCAGGCGTCGTGAAGAACAACCCTTCGGCAGCAAGCACAAAGCCTTGTGCGAACGGCTGCTACCTCATCTGCGCCGCGCCATCCAGATACATGCGCGCTTCAACCGCACTGAGTCAGAGCGCGACCTCTACGCCGGCGCAGTGAACCAGTTTTCGGTGGCGACCATGATCCTCGACGAGCGCGGCCGGGTGCTCACCACCAATAGCATTGCCGCAAACTTGCTGGAGCAACGGGACGGTATATACCTCAGCGACGAGCATTTACAAATTACCGACCGCCAGAAAAACAATCAGCTACAGGAACTTGTCAAAACGGCAATCGCCGCACAGCGCTCCAACACGACTGGCATCGCGCGGGCGCTGCGAGTATCCCGACCCTCCGGACAATCGGAGCTGGGACTGGTGGTACGAGCCGTGCCCGTATCAGAATGGGGTGAAGGCCAGTCCAGCCCCTGTATTGCCATCTTTATCAGCGACCCTGATCAGCAGGAATCAGCATCGCAACAATTACTGGGAGAACTCTTCGAGCTCACCCCGGCGGAAGCCAACCTGGCGGTAAAGCTGGCCCGCGGCCTGAGCCTGGCACAACTTTCCGAAGAACAGAATATTTCCCAGCACACCGCCCGCGCTCAGCTCAAGTCGGTGTTCTCCAAAACCGGAGCTACCCGCCAGGCGGAGCTGGTGAGGTTGATTTTGCAGAGTGTGGCGATACTGGGTTAAAACGCGCACTACACCTGAAACTTGTGGCCCCAGATGCTCGGTAGCGTTGATTTAGTCGGCGTGTAATCAGTCCAGTCCATCTGCAGGCCTTCGCAGCCAAACTCCATGGCGAAACCCGTTGGAGTCGTCATGTAGAAAGACAGCATGCGATCGTTGGTATGTCGCCCCAGGGTCGAGGTGACTGGAATATCTTTCGCCAGTACCCGGTCCAGGCAATAACCCACTTCATCAACAGAAGTAACCTCTACCATCAGGTGCACACAGCCAGTCGGCATTTCTGCCTGGTACAGTGCCAGGCTGTGATGGCGTGGGTTATCCACGTGCATGAAGTTCAGGCCCTGGCCGGGATCGGAGGGATCCTCGCTGAACTTGAAATGCATAGTGTCGGTATCACCGAAACCCAGTACATCGCGATAAAACTGGTGGGTCTCCTGCAGGTTTGGTGCCGGCAACACCGCGTGACCAAAGCCCATATCGCCGTTGAAGCCAGTCTCAAACTCCGCGATGCCCACCGGGGAGACAAATTTAGCGTAATCCAGGTCAGCGCCGTAATAGAGTTCCAGTTGATTACCGGCAGGGTCCTGCAGGCGAACCAGGTCTTGCACCCGGCGGTTCTGGCAGTCTTCAACACTGCCCTGCTCATAGGGCACGCCGGCGGCCGCCAGCTCTGACTTGGCGGATTCAAAATCCTCTGCATCGTGCAACTCCCAACCGCACAGGACCAGGCGATCTACCTCGCCGGGGAAGATAGCGAAGCGAAAGGGTCGCGCGTCCATTTTCAGATAAACGCCACCATCTGCCGGCATCCCCGGTGCCACCATCAACCCCAGCACTTCAGTCCCATATTCCAACCATTTGCCGGGATCCGTGGATTCGATTCTTACATACCCAAGACTACGCACATTCATAAGGCCAACTCCTCGCTGAGCCGTTAATATTCAGGCAACATTCTGTAGTGCTGCCGAATAGGCGTCAACCCACTGACATTCAGCCGGGCCTACGGTTCAGGCCCGCATACTGGATCGGCCTGAAGCCCGCTTCAGACGCAACTTGACCTGCATCAACATCGCGCTGAGAACCCTCTGTTATCCTTGCCGACGGAGGAGTACATGAACAAACTATCTACACCCACACGGCTTAGCAACCAGGCCCTGGTCAACAAGTATGCCGGATCTGGGCCGCGTTACACATCCTATCCAACGGCACCCCAGTTCCGTGATGATTTTCCCCTGCAAGATTACCTGGCCGAGCAGGCCCGGCAGCGTGTCAGCAATCACTCTGACCTGTCGCTGTACGTACATATACCCTTTTGTGCCGACATTTGTTACTACTGCGCCTGCAACAAGATTGTCACCCGTGAGGGCGGTGCCAGTCGTCGCTACCTGGATAAACTGCACCGTGAAATTGTCCTGCAATCGGAGTTACATGGATCCTCGCGCCCCATACGCCAGCTGCACTGGGGCGGTGGCACGCCCACCTACCTGGATCACGCCGAGCTAACCGAGTTGATGCACGACCTGGCTAGCCATTTCCAACTACTGGACCAGGGACACCGCGAGTATTCCATCGAAATTGATCCACGTACCACCGATGGCAACGGCATCGCCTTGCTTAAAGGCCTGGGTTTCAATCGCATCAGCCTGGGTATCCAGGACTTCGACCCACTGGTACAAAAATCGGTCAATCGTGTGCAGCCCTTCGCCATGGTCAAGAAGCTGGTGGAACAAATCAGGCAGCACGATTTTCGCTCACTCAGCTTCGACCTGATATACGGGCTGCCAAATCAGGACCGCTACACCATGGATGCGACCCTGGACAAGGTTATGCAGCTGCAGCCTGAACGCATTGCCTGTTACAACTACGCCCATCTACCGGACCGCTTCAGTTCACAACGGGCCATTGACCGGCTGAGCCTGCCCAGCGCCGCCACCAAACTGGCCATCCAGGAACATATTGCCGAAAAGCTGCAGGCCGGCGGATACGTGCATATCGGGCTGGATCACTACGTCTTACCCAGCGATGACCTGGCTATTGCCCAGCAACAGGGACGCCTGCAACGAAACTTCCAGGGCTATTCCGTACAACTGGCAGATGATTTACTGGGCCTGGGCGTATCAGCAATCAGCCAAATGGGTGACTATTACGTGCAGAACGAGCACAAGCTTGACGACTACTACAGCGCACTGGGCGAGAATCGCCTGCCACTGCGCCGCGGTTACCTTATGAATGATGAAGACAAACTGCGCCGCCATGTGATTATGGAGTTGATCTGCAACCTGTACCTGGACACGGCCGATTGCAATTTGTTGTACGAAATCGACTTCACCAGTCATTTCGCGGATGAATTGACAAGCCTGAAAGCCATGGCAAACGATGGCTTGCTCGAACTTGATTCAGACAGTGTGCGCATCACTGAGCGGGGACGCCCCTTTTTGCGCAATATCTGCATGGTTTTTGATCAATACCTCGCGCCTCAATCCGCTGCCGCCAACGCGCCGCGCTATTCTGCCACCATTTAAATGTCTATAATCGGGGATTAATCTTGGAGGCCATTATGACCATCCCTATAGAAGACGTAAGCGTGTCCGATACGTCGCGACAATGCACTCACGATTTCACTGTTAATTGTAGTAATTGTCGACTCAGTAGCCTGTGCCTGCCTCTGGCTCTGGAAACCGCTGATATCGACAAGCTCGACAGCATAGTGCAGCGTGGCAAGCCCTTGCAAAAGGGTGAGCACCTCTATCAGGAAGGCGGGCCTTTCAGCTCTGTGTACGCGGTGCGCTCCGGGGCACTCAAGGCCTACCGGGTCACCGATGATGGCCGTGAACAGGTCACTGGATTTTATTTCCCCGGTGAAATTCTGGGCATGGATGGCATCGCCAAAAATTCACATGCCTGCTCGGCGCGCGCACTGGAAACGTCAGCTGTCTGTGAAATTCCCTTCAGCGCACTGGCCGAGCTCAGCACCAAAATGCCCACCTTACAGCGCCATTTTTTCCAACTGATGAGCCGCGAAATTACCGAAGACCAACAGTTGATAACACTGCTAAGCAAGAATACCGCCGAGGAGCGCATCGCCGCTCTTATGTTGAGCATCTCTGCGCGCAACGCCAGGCGAAAACTCAGCTCTACCCGTTTTCGGCTGCCCATGTCGCGCATTGATATTGGCAACTACCTGGGCCTGACTGTAGAAACGGTCAGCCGCGTTTTCAGTCGCTTGCAGAAGCTGGACATACTTGAAGTCAGCAACAAGGAAATAACTATCCTCGATGTGCACGCCTTGCAGAACATCGCCAACATCATTATCGAAGAATAAACACCCTGGCAGGAGATAGCTCAATATGTTCAACCATGCAATGGGCCTGCTGGTGCAACCCAGTAAACAATGGCGCAAGGTAGCCCAGTTGTCGTTGATCAGGTAATCAACACCAGCGTGCCCAGCCAGGCACTGTCGCTATTACCCATCATTACCCATCGGATACCACATGATGGTTAGCGTGGGCGGTAACTGCTTGGCAGAACCCGCGTCGATACCAACGCCTTTGACGGTAATATCATGCTTTAAGGGCGTAGCAGCCAGTAATTCAATACCCCAGCTGTCGGTCAGCATGTAGGTGCCGGTAATACCCAGTTGGGTATCATCATCAACATCAACACCGTCCAGAGTCGCCAGACCGGCAATGTCAATTTTGTCACTGTCGGTATCCGGATCTACGTCGGCGGCGCCAGCGCGAATAATCCAGTCACCCTGTTCGTAGGCCATGGTAGGGGCTGCATAGCACATGGCGGCAGGTATTGACCTCAGTCAATACCCCACACATTAACGGAGTTATTGCTGTACGCGGGCTATGGTCTTTTGCCGCTGCTGTTCCAGTGCTGCGGGTACCTCAGCACCGATACGCTCGAAATACAGTTTCTGATCTTCGCATTCGGCCAGCAACTGCTCTTTATCAATCGACATCAGATCCGCAAAGGCCTCACGACTGTAGTCCAGACCTGCCCAATTCAAGTCGTCATAGGTCGGTGACAGGCCCAGCGGTGATTCCTCGGCGCCAGCTTTACCTTCAGCACGCTCCGCAATCCACTGCAGGACACGCATATTCTGGCCGAAGCCGGGCCACATAAATTTGCCGTCACCATTCTTGCGAAACCAGTTCACGCGATAGATTTTGGGCAGATGCTGGACCTTGTCCTGCATGGAAAGCCAGTGTTGCCAATACCGGGCCATGTTGTAACCGCAGAAGGGCAACATGGCCATCGGGTCACGTCGAATGCCGGTCTGGTTATCAGCGGCGGCGGTGGCCTCGGAACCCATGGTTGACGCCATATACACCCCGTGCTCCCAGTCCAGGCTCTCATAGGCCAGTGGGAATAAAGTACTCATACGGCCACCGAACAGGAAAGCGCTGATCGGAACACCGGCAGGATCTTGCCAGGCAGGATCGATACTGGGGCACTGGCTGGCCGGGGCGGTGAAACGGGCATTGGGATGTGCCGCTGGCGTGTCTGAATCAGGCGTCCAGTCATTGCCGCGCCAATCAATCAGGTGTGCGGGCGGCTCGTCGGTCATACCCTCCCACCAGATATCGCCGTCGTCGGTCAGCGCGACATTGGTGAAGATAGAATTTTTATCAATGGCGCGCATCGCCGACGGGTTGGATTTCTCCGAAGTACCCGGGGCCACGCCAAAAAAGCCAGTCTCGGGGTTGATCGCGTAGAGGCGACCATCGTCACCCGGTTTGAGCCAGGCAATATCGTCACCCACCGTCCACACTTTCCAGCCTTCGTAACCGGCCGGTGGAATCAACATCGCCAGGTTGGTTTTTCCACAGGCACTGGGAAAAGCACCCGCCACGTAGGTTTTCTTGCCCTCGGGGGATTCAATACCCACAATCATCATGTGCTCTGCCAGCCAGCCCTCATCGCGGGCCATGGCCGAGGCAATTCGCAGCGCCACACATTTTTTGCCCAGCAGTGCATTGCCGCCGTAGCCACTGCCATAGGACCAGATGACCCGCTCTTCCGGGAAATGGACGATATAGCGATTGTCCACGTCGCAGGGCCAGGCCACGTCGGCGCGACCTTCTGGCAGCGGGAAACCCACCGAATGCAGGCACTTGATAAAGAAACCGTCACCCAGGTCAGCCAATACCTTGCTGCCAACACGGGCCATAATATGCATGCTCACCACGACATAGGGGGAATCAGAAAGCTGGATGCCTATTTGTGACAGCGAGCCGCCGGGACCCATCATAAAGGGAATCACGTACATGGTGCGCCCTTCCATACAGCCTGCGTACAGATCACCCATGATCGAACGCATTTTTGCCGGTTCCATCCAGTTGTTGGTAGGACCTGCATCAACCTCCTGCTCGCTGCATATAAAAGTGCGATCTTCTACCCGCGCCACGTCGCGCGGGTCCGAGCGACACAAATAGCTACCTGGCCGTTTTTCTTCATTGAGACGGATGAATACCCCCTCATCCACCAATTCTGCACACAAACGCTGATACTCTTCAGCGGAGCCGTCACACCAATATAGTTCCCTGGGCTGGCATAAATCCGCCATTTCCTGAACCCAGTTAACCAATGCAGTGCTGATGTTGTCCGGTTTGTTATTGTTCATATAGTGCATATAGTGCATATAGTGTGTTTTACCAAAGGCTGTGTGCGGGGGGTCAAGCTGCGCGGCATTCTATCAGGCCAGCTACCAAGGCTCCAGAGCCAATCCACAGCCACGGTAAACATTAGTGTCCAACTGTACACTAACCCGGCTGTCATAGATTTCGCCAGACATCACATCCGTGCAGTGATGCAGTTCGATTTCCACCCTGATCTGGTGACCATCAGTGGCTACCTGGTATATTTCACGGTTGTCGACAAGCTCCGGATCGGGGGTCTCAAACACCGCCCGCTGACTGCCATATTGCGCCACGAACAACATCTGCCCCTCGTGTTGCAGTTCCAGGTACCAGCCGGGTTCCTGGCCAACTGCCCGAAAATCAACACCACGCAGGCGCGCCTCTTCCCAGGGTACGCGCGAATGATTCAACTGGCAGGATAAAATCCTGGTGGAACCTAGTTCCAGACGCGCCTCAGGGCCTTTGCTCCAGAGGCTTATCCCGACATCGGCATAACGCGTGCCGGAGGCTACCTTTTGCTGGGCCAGTACCCGGTAGCCACTGGGCAAATAAAGCGCGATTTTACCAGGCAGGGTTCTAGCCACGAATTCATAGCCGCCGCTTCCACATTCGTAGACCAGGGTCCGCCCGGCTTCTACCGGCAACATTTTCCCCTGTGCCGGGCCCTGCTGACCACTGCAGGCCAACAACATGGAGCCGCTGAGCAACAGCAAACTACACCAGCTGAGACGACTAACTGTCACCGGCAACCACCTCCAGTGTGCCTATCCAGTGCCGGGCACGGCGCTGCAAGCGCTGGGCCAGAGTCTCCGTATCGTAATCCACTGTTACTGCTTCTCCAGCCACGGGTGGTTCGAACAAAGTGCTCGCTACGACCAGGCCATAGTCGTGATCATCAATGGTCGATTTCACAAATACCAGCGCATTGCAGATCACGCAGTGCATAAAATCTGCCGAGCGGGTGCCAAAACAGTGTGCGTAGAGGTAGCGTGGGTCTTTGATCCTGACTCGCAACAGTGCGTCGGGTTCGGACAGGTAAGAGGTCGCCTGGGGGACGCAAAAGCTGCACTGACAGGCACGCGCAGACAGCTCTTTGAGCGGTTGACTGCAATGATATTCGATCTGCACGGCGCCACAATCGCAACTGCCAGCGTGACAATGCTGCTGCTTATTCATGGCGCAAGCGTCTCATATTTCGCATGCGCCGCAAAGAGTCTGCAGCCATGAAGGCCAGCCCCAGCCAAACCAGGCCAAAGCTGAATAGCTGTATCGGGTTAAGAGGTTCATCAAAGATGCAAATGGCCACGAATAGCTGACAGCTGGGGCCCAGGTAAAACACCAGGCCCAGCGCGGTCAACGGTAGCCTTCTTGATGCCACCACATAGCAAATGAGAGGCACTGCCGTCATCACGCCCGCACCCAGTAAAAACACGTCCACCCTGCCTCCATACTGGCCCAGACCACCCCAGCCGCTATAAATCAGCCAGCCAAGGGCCAGTGGCGCCATCAGCAGCGTCTCGACAAACAATCCCTCCACAGCGCCGATATTGACCTGCTTGCGAATAGCACCGTACAAGCCGAAACTAACCGCCACACCCAGGGCCACCCAGGGCAAACCGCCATTCTCCACAACCAGGATCAGCATGCCGACCGCCGCCAGGCTGATCGCCACCCGCTGCGCGCGATCCACCACCTCCTTGAACAGAAAGACACCAAGAGCCACATTGATAAGTGGCAACAAAAAATAGCCCAGGCTGGCCTCGGTCGCTCGTTCATGGGTAATCGCCCACAGGAATATCAGCCAGTTACAGGCCTGGGCGGTTGCCGATGCCAACAGTATCAACAGGGCACGCGGTTGACGCAAAATGCCAAGTCCGGCCCGCATGCGTTGCATGGCCAACAGCACCAGCACCAGTACTGGCACCGACCACAGGGCGCGATGAGCTACCAGGTCCAGGGGACTAACCGGCTTGGTCTCTACCCAGTAGAGCGCCGCAAATCCCCAGATGAGGTAGGCAACACAGGCCAGCAGCGTAGCCTTGTTCACGAAAAGAATACCGTCACAATCATGCGTACCGCCAACAGGCTGATAATCAGCTTAAACCAGATGCGAAAATCACCTTCTGGCACAAACCGGCGCAGCCAGGTTCCCAGCCATGAGCCCGCCACGACGCCAACCACCATGCCCGACAACAGCAACCCGTAGTCGGCAAAAGCAAAACCCATAAGGAGAAACGCCAACATCTTGATGAGATGATTGCTGGACATATAAACCGCCGTGTTAACTACCAGCCAGTCACGCCGCCGTTGCCGCCTGGCCAGCACAGCCGCACCCAGGGGGCCGGTCGCTCCGATCAACATGCCGATACCTGTCTGGTAAAAGCCCAGTAAGACCAGTGGCCAGTTACCCAGCCCGTGTACCGCCGGCAGTGGAATCCAGGTGATAAGCAGGATCACCACACCCATCAGGGCGGGCAGCCATTGCAAATCCAACTGCTGGAACAGCTGGGCACCGAGCGCCGCTCCAAGTACACCACCGATTAGAAAAGGTGCTATTAAACTGGTATCTATATGACGCCAGCCAAACAGCGCCCGGGAGGCATTGCTGGCCAGTTGCGTGGCGGCGTGTAGAGGAATAATGGCCACCGCCGGCACCAGCCCCGGCATCAAGGTGATCAGCGGAACCCCACCGCCCATCCCAAAAACCCCGGCCATGGCCGACGTGAGCAAACTGATGGGTATTAACCAGTACTCGCTCAAACCCCCGCCTCGTCAGCCTCCACAATCGCTGTTTCTTGGCGGGCTGCCGCCATCCAGTCGGCCACATCAGCATCCTGTAAAACAGTTTCAATATAGCTGGCTGCAAGCGCCGGCACTTCAATATCATAGGTGATGAAACGCAGCGCTACGGGCGCGTACATGGCGTCGGCAATGGAAAATTTTCCGTACAGCCAGGGGCCAGCGTCGCCGGCGTTTTCCCGACATTCAAGCCAGATGGCCACGACCCTGGCAATATCCGCGGCGAGCTTGTCATCAATGCTGACGCGTCGACCACTGGCCCGGCAATTCATTGGCAAGTGTGCTCGCAGGGCGGGGAATCCAGCCAGCATTTCCGCGCTAATTGCTCGCGCCCGTGCCCGAGTAGCCATATCCGCAGGCCACAGCTCGGCGCCTGCCCAGCGCTCATTGGCATACTCGGCAATGGCCAGGGAACCCCAGATACAGATGGAATCGTCCCATAGTGCAGGCACTGTGCGCGAGGGTGATAAATCACCAATCTGCTGTGCGAAAGTCTCTGTATCAAGCGGCAACAGTTGCTCATCAAACTCAACGCCAGCTTTGCGCATGGCCAGCCAGCCCCGCAGGGACCAGGAAGAATAGTTTTTGTTGCCTATTACCAACCGGGGTTGTTTCATGGCGAACTCTTGGGCTGGTAGATGCGGTAGTGGTATTGCAACTGCACATCTGCCTGGCTGTGATTAGTCCACATCAGGCAGTAATCCCGCTGGGAGGGAGAAATATAGACACCCATTTCCTTGCGCACAGCGTGCAGGTTCACGGCAAATTTCACGCCCTGCTCATCATGGTAATGCACATTAAAGTCGAGGTTGGCCGCCGCCGAAAACTCAAATTCCAGGCGCTGGTCCTTGTCTAGTTTGAAGCACGGTTCTTCGAACTTACCCGGGCCAATGACCAGGGTATGTTCGATGTCCTGTAACAGGGTCAGCGCTATAGCAAGCAGCAGGGTCATGGAAGCTCAACTCAGAAAAGCAGGAATATACATTATCCGAATTTACAGACAAGGTGTAATGAGTGCGTAAATTCTCGACCTAAATCGTGCCAGCCTCGCGGGCCATATCCAGCGCCAGATCCTCGATCATATCCTCCTGCCCGCCCACCGTGCGGCGTTTACCCAGTTCCATCAGGATATCCCGTGAAGAGAGATTGTATTTCTCGGCGCTGCGCTTGGCAAATAACAGGAATGAGGAATACACCCCGGCATAGCCCAGGGTTAGCGCATCGCGGTCCACCCGCACCATGTGGTCCATCATCGGCACGATCAGGTCCTCGGCGATATCCATAGCCTTGAACACATCGACACCGGTCTCAATACCCATGCGCTCACAGACGGCGATAAATACTTCCAGCGGGGTGTTGCCCGCCCCCGCTCCCAGCCCTGCCATGGAACCATCAATACGATTGGCCCCCGCTTCCACCGCTGCCAGGGAGTTGGCAATACCCATGGCCATGTTGTGATGGCCATGGAAACCCAATTCTGTCTCTGGCTTGAGCTCCTGGCGGGCCAGTGCCACTCGGGAGCTGACATCATCGGGCAGCATATAGCCAGCCGAGTCGGTAATGTACACACAGTTGGCACCGAAGGATTCCATCAGCTTGAGCTGTACCACCAGTTCCTCCGCTTCAATCATATGAGCCATCATCAAAAAGCCCACGGTATCCAGCCCCTCGATTTGCGTAGCAAAACCTATATGTTGCTCTGAGACATCGGCCTCGGTGCAGTGGGTGGCGATACGAATGGTAGAGATGCCACAGTCGACTGCCATCTGCAGGTGATCGACGGTACCGATACCGGGCAATAACAAGGCAGATACCCGGGTGTTCTTGACCGCCCCGCACACGGCGGTGAGGTATTCCTCATCGGAGGCAGCGGGAAAACCATAATTGACGCTCGCGCCACCGAGACCATCACCGTGACTGACCTCTATCATTGGCACCCCCGCGCTATCCATAGCCCTGGCTACCGTGACCATTTCTTCGACGGTAATCTGGTGCTGCTTGGGATGCATGCCATCGCGCAGGCACATATCGTGGACAGTGATCTTTTTACCTTGTAAATCCATGATTAGTCGCTCCTATGCTGCTGTTGCAGTAGGTGAGAAATCACCGCTAAGTATTTGTTCTGCATAAAGTTCTGCAGTTCTAAGTGCCGCTGCTGTCATGATATCCAGATTGCCTGCATATTTGGGCAGAAAATCGCCAAGACCCTCTACCTCCATGTAGATCGAGACCCGGTTGCCATCGAATACCGGACCATTCTTGAGGGTGTAGCCGGGTACATATTTCTGCACCTCGGCGATCATGCGGTGCACCGACTCGGTGATCGCGGCTTCATCCGGTGTGTCTTTGGTCAGGCAGTGCACAGTGTCACGCATAATCAAGGGTGGTTCCGCCGGGTTGATGATAATAATCGCCTTGCCCTCGTCGGCGCCGCCGACCTCGGCGATGCCATTGGCGGTGGTGCGGGTAAACTCATCAATATTCTTGCGGGTACCCGGGCCAGCGGATTTTGAACTCACCGTGGCGACGATTTCGCCATAGGTCACATGCTGGACACGACTCACCGCCGCCACCAGTGGAATTGTCGCCTGGCCACCACAGGTCACCATATTGACGTTCATGGCTTTGGCGGCCACCGCCTCATCAAGATTGACCGAGGGCACGCAGTAAGGGCCAATCGCCGCCGGCGTCAGGTCAATCATCACCGCGCCCTGCGCGTTGACCTTGCGCGAGTTCTCGGCGTGCACGTAGGCAGAGGTGGCGTCGAAGCATATCTGCACGCCATCCTCTTGCATGGTCGGCAACATGCCATCGACACCATCGGCGGTAGTTTTCAAGCCCAATTCCCGCGCCCGCTCCAGGCCGGGGGAATCAGCGATGACGCCCACCATCCATACCGGCTCGATAAGCTCACTGCGCATGGCCTTGATCAGCAGGTCAGTGCCGATATTGCCGGGGCCGATAATGGCCGCTTTTATCTTGTTTCCCATACTCAATTCTCTGCTAGTTATGCTTCAGTTCTGATATTGCCGGGCCCTGATCACACAAAGTTGCAAGAACAGCCACCCAGACCCTCTATCTCCAGCGACATCTTATCGCCAGCGACAACAGGAATCAGCGGTACCAGCGAGCCGGACAATATGACTTCTCCGGCCTTGAACGGAATGCCAAACTCCCCCAGGGTATTGGCCAGCCACGCAACTGCCGTAAGTGGACTACCCTGTACCGCAGAACTCACGCCCTCACAGTTCAGCTCGCCATTCTTGTATACCCGCATGGCCAAATTGGCCAGCTCCAGGTCGCGTGGATCTACCTCGTTGGTGCCCAGTACATACACACCACAGGAGGCGTTATCAGCCACTGTGTCCTCAATCTTGATCTTCCAGTCTGCTATGCGTGAATCGACAATCTCAAAGCAGGCCATGATGGATTCGGTAGCGTCCAGCACATCTTGCCCGGTCACACCCGGGCCCACCAGGTCGGACTTCAGGCGGAAGGCTATCTCGCCCTCGGCGCGCGGCGCAATCATATGACCGGCAATGGGAATATCGGCACCGTCGGCGAATATCATGCCATCGGTGAGGAAACCGAAGTCTGGTTGAAACACACCGAGCATTTCCTGCACGGGTGCGCTGGTCACACCGATCTTTTTGCCAACGATATTCTCGCCCGCCGCTACCCGCCGCGCCACCATGCGCTGGGAAATGTGATAGGCGTCCTCGACGCTGATATCCGCATAGCGATCTGTTAGAGGCGCTACAGTACGCTGCATGCACAGGGCGTCATACAACTCGTCACCGAGTTGTTCTATTGTTTGTTTGTCCATGGGCTATCCGTTTTGCAAAAAATCCTGGCACATGCGATTGAACATTGCTTCGTGCTCAACCATGACCCAATGGCCACATTCTGAAACCAGTATAAGCCGTAAATTGGGACAGTTCTTTGCAAAATTCATAATACCGCTGTCGGGCATCATGCGTTCGTTGGCACCCCAAAAGCCCAATACCGGACAGGAGAGCTCTGCCAGCCTATCGATCAAAACCGGTATTGCCATGGCTGACATAACCTGGCCGTTCATGGTTTGCATGATTTGCATGCGCTCCGCCACCAACTCGTCGGTCGCGTATTTGGGATCGTGCATAAGACCGAAGGCAAACAGGTCTTTCATGACCTCGTGGGTGAGCTCTTCACCAGAGCCATACACCTGGAACATCTTCTGCATACCGGGCATCTGCCCGTACTCTTCCATGGGGCTGAGACCACCGGGCGCCATCAGGATCAGTTTTTCGACTAGCTGCGGATGCTCCAGGGCCATGCCAATGGCAATCGCACCGCCCAGCGAATTACCTACCACTGTGCATTTATCGATGCCGATCACATCCAGGGTCTGTTTGGCGCACTCTACAAAAAATGACAGTGGGTACTGCACGTCATCGGGCTTATCGGAAAACCCAAAGCCGACAATATCCATAACGATACAGCGGTAGCCCTGCGCGGCCAGCGGCGGGTAGTTGCCCTTGAAATTACTGTGACCACTGGCACCGGGGCCTGAGCCGTGCAGCCAGACCACCACCGGGCCTTCACCCTGGTCAATGTAGTGCATGCGATAGCCGTTGGCACAATCGGCGTATTTGCCCTCAGGCAAAACTCCATTCATATTCATCAGATACCCAGGTCCGTGCTTTCCTGCCCCAGCAGCACGCCACCCATATTGGTGGCAAAGGGAACGGCGTGGTTGGCCACGTGTGCCTGGCTGGCCAGGATATCCAGGTGCTTAGCCAGCAGTTCACTGCCATTGCGAATACCACCGGAGCCGGCCGCCTTAAGCATCCTGCCAGAAAGTTCCAGGCAGCGATCAGCGACAATGGCCGAATCATAGCGGTAACGGACACGATCCTCGATGGGAATGGGCTGGCCGGCGCGAGTGCAATCCATCATCTGGTCAAAATTGGCAATCATCACCAGCTTCATCTGTTCAATTTCCGACTTAACCTCTGCCGCCAGGCGTTTGGCTACCGGGTCGTCACACATGGGAACCGGGCCGGCCACCCGGGTTTTGGCAATTTCGATATAGTGCTCCAGCGCACCTTCGCAGGCGCCCAGGGTTGCGGTACAGACGGCGCGCACAAACACCTGCATAAACGGCATGCGAAACAGCGGCGCGTCATTGACCACGTTGCCAGGGTTATCACAATGAAAAGCGTCGATAACTTTATGTGTGCGGTGTTCCGGAACAAACACATCGTCAATGACAATATCGTGACTGCCGGTGCCCTGCAGGCCGACAACATCCCAGTTATCAACAATTTCGTAATCGGCTATCGGCACCAGAAAAGTGCGATAGTTCATCATATCGAAGGGTGCCTCGGCGGTAGGAACCACCGCGCCGACAAAGACCCACTGGCAGTGCTGGCAGCCACTGGAAAAACTCCAGCGCCCGCTCAGCTGGTAACCGCCGTCGGTCAACGTGACCTTACCCACCGGTGCATAGGAGGAGGAAATAAGTGTAGAGGGATCATCACCCCACACATCCTGCGCAGCCTGATCATCAAACAGGGCCAGCTGCCAGTTGTGCACCGCCACCACACCCAGTACCCAGGCACTGGATGGGCAGGCCTTGGCCAGCTCCAGGTCAAGCGCGTAAAAGACCTGCGGATCCATGGCGTAGCCACCAAATTGTTCCGCCTGTAACACCTTGAAAAACCCTGCCTCCTGAAAATCCGCCATGGTGGCATCGGGTACTTTGCGATCGGCCTTGCACTGAGCGGCACGTTCGCGCAAGGCAGGGTGCAGTGCTGTGGCCCTGGCGAGCAGTTCATTGGCTCTGTCAGAACCCAGGCTGTACTGATTGGACATAGTTATCTCTTCATGGACTGTTATCAGCGTGCATTAAAACCGCCCGTGCGTGGGCGCGCATCACCTATTTAGGTTATCCCTTACTCTTCTCTACTCTACTACAGCGTCACCATAGGTAGTGGGCTCGCCGAAGAAGGCGCGATGTGAGGGTGGCTGTCGGTCATCCAGGTCCTTCACTCCGTAGAGTTCCGCCAGTTCAGCACCGATACACACGGTGCCGCTTTTATCCATGATCAGGGGGTCTTGCGCCAATGCGTCGATGACACGCCCGGTGAACTCCGGCGATTCAGCAGTCTCAGCCATGCCCGCATACAATTCGGGATCGGCATCAAACACCGCCCGGGTACGCTCTGTTAACAGTAGCCCCATCCAGATAGAAACCACCGCTACACGGTGCGGGCGAAAATCGTGGGCCATATCGTGGCTCATTTTATCCACCCCCGCTTTACCCGCACCGTAGGCCGGGCCATGCATGTAAATGCGCCCACCAAAAGACGAGGTGTTAACAATCAGGCCGGCACCACTTTCCAGCAGCAGCGGCGCCGCATACCAGGCGGCAACATAGTGGGAGCGCATGCCAACATTGAGCAAATCCAGTTGATCCAGTGGTTTCTCCCAGAACGGGCCAGCCTGGGTTATCGACTCCGGCAAGGCGGTGGCATTATTAACCAGTATGTCCAGATGACCCTGCTCGTTCCTGACCTGCGCAAACAGCGCCGCTACCTGTTCGTCATCACCGTGATCGCAGATAACGGCAATGCCCAGGCCGCCGGCCCTGGTCACTGCCTCTGCCGTGGCGAAGACAGTGCCCGGTAAGGGTGCATCGCCCTCTTCCCTGGAACGACCTGTCACATACACAATCGCCCCTGTTGCCCCCAATGCTATGGCAATACCTTTACCAGCACCGCGGCTTGCGCCCGTTACCACCACCACACGATCATGGGTAAGTGCCATTGCTTGCTCCCTTGTAAATTCGAGTTGTACTATTACCTATGCCCACTGTACTTGTTGTCACCCAACACGCCCAGCGTTTCAGAACGCTGATCGAAGCCGAACAGCTGCCGTCGTTGCAGGCGACCTACTGCGAAACCCCCGAGCAGGCAAAACCACACACCGACAATGCCGAAATCCTCTTTGGCGCGCCCGATCGCATTGTACCGTTGCTGGCGGATTGTACCCACCTGCGCTGGCTGCAATCGAGCTGGGCTGGCGTCAAGCCGCTAATAGATCACGGCCGGGACAACTACCTGCTAACCGGTGTTAAGGATATCTTCGGCCCGCCCATGAGCGAGTACGTACTCGGCTGGCTGCTCGCTCTCGAGCGCAATGTTATTTCCCGCTCTATCAACAAATGGTGGGATGGCACACCAGAACAGGGAGTGGCAGGTAAAACCGTGGGTATTATGGGTACTGGCTCCATTGGCGAACATGTTGCCGCTAGCTGCCGCCTATTTGGCATGACCACCCGCGGCCTGAATACCAGCGGCAGCGCTGCAGCGGCTTTTGACAGTTGCTTTGGCCTGCACCAGCTCAAGGATTTTGCCAACGGCCTTGATTACCTGGTTGCCCTGCTGCCGGATACTGCCAGCTCCGATAAGCTGATCGACGCTGAACTGCTGGCACAGCTCAAGCACGGCGCCATAGTAATCAATGCCGGTCGAGCCAACTGCATGGTTGAAAAAGATTTACTCAAGGCGCTGCAAGACGGACAACTGCGACACGCCGTAGTGGATGTTTTTACAGAAGAGCCCCTGCCCCAAGACCACCCGCTGTGGGCTGTGGAGAATTTGTCCATCACTTCGCATACCTCGGCACCCACCCGGCCCGAGGCTATTGTCACCGTCTTTGCGGACAATTACCGGCGCTACCTGGACGGTCGGGAACTCAATTACCGGGTTGATTTCACGCGCGGCTACTAAAAGTACCCAGCGCATGCACAGTGATCAGAATGGCTATTACCGCCCCGGTCAGGTGCGAACCGATGCGGGTTTTTCCCCCCAGGAAACCCAGAGCTGCAAGCACAAACAGGGCTGCCATCACAGCCATGTGGTTATCGGCAGGCAAAAAAGTCATACTGATTCCATCGTGTCTCCATCAAGCGGTTCACTTTACGCTATTTATGCACGCCCCTATATGTTAGTGAATCTGGCCTAATGCGCACTTTAATGAGGGTGGCTTATTTGATTTAGTACGCTCCACAACAAACTACACTGCAACTAGAGGGCATCCCTATGAATGGTTCGCAACTCCCTTTCACCAAAACACTGATTGCTGCGGCGGTAATCGCAGTAAGTACCGGCACCGCTTCCAGTGCCATGGCACAGGGCCTGGTCCTTGAAGAGATCATCGTCACCGCGCAGAAACGCGAGGCCCGCGTGCAGGATATTTCTGCCACGGTAAACGTGGTTACCGGCGACGCCCTTGAGAAGTTCAACACCTTCAGTTTTAGCGAAATCGAAGAACAAACCGCCGGCCTGAGCCTGGATACGCCCAATGCCCGCAATTCAAAGATATCCATGCGCGGCATTGGTGTAGACCCGGAAGCGGGAACCGCAGGCGCAGTGGATACCTACTGGAATGGCATTAACGTGCGACCGGATGTGGCCTTTTCCCTCCTGTACGACCTGGAGCGCCTGGAAATACTGCGTGGGCCCCAGGGCACCCTGCAGGGCAGAACCTCGCCGGCGGGGGCCATCAATATTCTTACCCGCCAACCCAATATGGATGAAGCCGATGGCTATATTTCACTGACCGGCTCTGACAATGACGGTTTCAATGGCCAGCTGGCCTACGGCGCCCCGCTTATTGAAGGGGTATTGGGTATGCGGGTCGCCGCTGTCTATGACACCAACTTTGCCAATAATGTTGAAAACCTCACCACCGGACTGGATGACCCGGAAAACAAAGCCAAGTCCGCGCGCATAGCACTGGGCTGGGCCCCGACAGACAACTTTAATGCCACTGTGGTCTATCAGTATCTGGACCGGGACGCCGACGGCCCCCTGGCCATCGAAGGTACTGACTCTCTGGGTGAGCGCCCCTCCTTTGATCCTGATGACAGGAAAACGCTGGGCAAAACCGATAATTTCGGTGATTTCGAATTCGACCTGCTGAGTTTGACCATGACCTGGTCGGTGGCCAACCTGGAAATCACCGCCGTTACTGGTTACAACAATTCCACCAAAAACTCCCGCACCGAGAATGACAGGGCCAATTTCATTACCAACCCCGAAGCCCTTACCTGGCAAACCTCAGATACCGAAGTGGAGAGTTGGGCGCAGGAAATTCGCATCGCCTCCCAGGACAATGACTTCTGGGATTACATGGTCGGCCTGTACTACATCGACCAGGAAACCGATACCACCTTCAAGGCCAACACCACCTTGACGGCCGGCCTGCCCGGCACCAGCTTCGCAACCACTGGCGGCATCCCGGTCGACAACACCGAGTCGGGCATATTTACTTTTAACACACTCTATTTGACCGACCTGGTGCAGTTGGAAGTGGGTGTGCGCTGGTCCAATTTTGACCGCTTTCGCAGGGCCGACGTTTTCTATGACGGCGCCAACTTTGCACCGCCACCGCTGACCCTGGACCTGGTCGACGCAATTATTGGCGGCAGTGGTCAATTTCCCATCATCGCCATTAGCAAAAAGAATGAGGATGACGAAGACGATGTCATCACCGGCTCGCTGACATTACGTTACGAATGGACCGATGAGACCTCTGTCTACGCTAACTACAACCGTGGTTATCGACCCGGTGGTATATCTATCGTGCCAGACCCGGATGTGAGGTTTCTCCCCAACGGAGAAGACGATCTGCTGTATGGCGAGGAAGACAGTGATTCCATCGAGCTGGGTTTCAAGAGTCGTTTGATGGGCGGTCGCGCCCAGTTAAATGGTGCGGTGTTCTTTCAGCAGTTTGACGGTTACCTGGGCTTCGTCAGGGGCATACAGGTATTGAACGATCTCGGCGAACCGGTCGATATCTCCGGCGGTATAGTGTTCAATGGCGATGCCAATATCTTCGGTGTTGAGCTGGAAGGGCAAATGCTGTTGACCGAAACCTGGAGTATCGGCGGCGCCATGAGCTACGTCGAGGCAGAGTGGGACGGCGCTGAAGCGCCCTGCAACGAGCGCGAGCCAGGCGAAGTCTTAGGCTCTTGCGATATTGATGGCGACAATATCGGCGGTGAGCCAAAGTGGTCCTTCTCACTCAACTCGGAGTACTACATTCCCATGGACAACATGGAGTGGTATTTGCGTGGTCTGCTCAAGTACAAGGGCGAGCGCGACAACATTGATGCCTCTGCTGGCATTGGCCCGGTAGTCGATGAATTCAATGACTACACCACCTTCAATCTCTATACCGGACTGCGCAGCACCGATTACAGCTGGGATGTTTCCCTGTGGGCCAAGAATATCTTCGACGAAGATGAGACCACATTCCAGACATCTTCTGACCAGTATGACCTGGCACTCTCCGGTGGCTCCTACACCCAGACCAATATTCTGTCCGAGCGGGTGGTGGGCGTCACAGCACGCTATAACTTCTAGAAGAAGTCTATACTTATCCCAATCCAACTCCGTAGGGAGAAGCAGTTATGCATGCAACAAGCCACTCTCTCGGCTCCCCCTATTTGGTCCGGCAGGTTCCGCTCACGCGCCCGTTAATATGGCTGTCGCGCGGCTGGCAGGATTTGCAGGCTCACCTCTACCTAGCCTGGCCTACGGCGCGTTAGTGGCCTCATTGGGCGCGGTAGTACTGATCTTCAATCGCCACCCCTATATGATCGCCGCCAGCCTGTCTGGCTTTCTGCTAGTGGGGCCCATCCTGACCGCCGGTCTGTGTGAATTGTCGCGGCGGCGCGACCGCGGCGAAGCCTGTGATTTTGACACTTCACTGCAAGCATTGCATCACAACCGGGCCGGCCTGTTTGGTTTTGCGCGGCGCCTGCTATTGATTAGCGTGGTCTGGTTTTTGTTGTCCAGTATAATTTTGCATTTTGCCCTGGGCACTATTGCCCCCTCTCTTACGGAAACTGTCTGGGGAGATGTGCTGGGCAAGCTGAGCAATACACAATTACTGGCCTACCTGGGCCTGGGCGCCGTATTGTCGGCGGTGGTCTTCGCGATCTCGGTAGTTTCGGTACCGATGATCCTGGACCTGGACGCGGACGGCAATACGCACCAGCCTGCGGGTGTTCTGGTCTGATTTGCCCGCCATGTTATTGTGGGCCAGTGTGATCGTGGTATTGGTGGCGGCCGGCTTTGCCACCATGATGCTGGGCATGATTGTCGTTGTGCCCTTACTGGGCCACGCCACCTGGCATGCCTACCGGGACCTGGTGCACTAGGCTACCAGTAGCTGTTCTCTCTGGACATAGGCCAGCGCCTCATCCAGGCCGCTGGTCAATTTCTGGATTATCTCATCGACCTGCGCCTCGTTGATGATCAATGGTGGACACAGGGCAATACTATTACCACCCATGGCCCGCACAATCATGCCGTGATCCTCACAGGATTTCTGGCAAACACCGCCCACGGCATTGTCCGCAAAGGCCTGCCGGGTCTCTTTATTGGCAACCAGTTCCACGGCAGCAATCAGGCCCATGCCGCGCACTTCGCCCACCAGGGGGTGAGATTCGAATTCGCGCAGGCGGCGCTGCAGGTATTCGCCCACGCTGGCAGCATGCTCGAACAGCTTGTCACGCTGGTATATATCGATAACTTTTGATGCCACCGCGCAGGCCACCGGGTGACCGCTGTAGGTGTAACCGTGCCCAAACACACCGACCTGGGCACTGGGCTCAACCAGTGCCTCATAGATATCGCCGCTGATCACCGCAGCGCTGATCGGCATATAAGCGGAGGACAGCCCCTTGGCCAGGGACATTAGCTGCGGCTGGATACCCAGGCTGGCAGCACCAAAATCTGCACCGGTACGTCCAAAACCGCAAATCACCTCATCATCCCACATGAGGATGTCGTACTTGCTGAGCACCGCCTGAATTTTTTCAAAGTAACCCGCTGGCGGCACAATCACTCCACCAGCTCCGGCAATGGGCTCGGCGATAAACGCGGCTATGGTATCGGGCCCCTCGGCCAGAATGAGTTGCTCCAGCTCCTCGGCGCGCCGGTCGGCAAACTCCTGTTCGGTCTCTCCCGGCAACCCGTCACGGTAGAAATGGGCGGAACCAGTGCGCAATATACCCAGCGCCTCGAAGGGAAGATCAAAGTGGCTGTGGTTAGCCGGCAGGCCAGTCAGTGCTGCCGCCGCGACGGTTACCCCGTGGTAAGCGCGCTCACGCGATATGATTTTGTACTTGCCAGGCTTACCAATGGCATTGAAGTAATAGCGCAGCAGTTTGATGTGCGTATCGTTGGCATCCGAGCCAGAGCTGCCGAAAAACACCTTGGCATTTTCTACGGGCAGCATAGCGGACAACTTGTCAGCCAATTCCATGGCCGCCGGATGCGTCTTGCCACCAAACATGTGGCTGTAGGTAAGCTCGCGCATTTGGCTGGCAGCGGTTTCAATGACCTCTTCATTACCGTAACCCAGCGCGGTACACCACAATCCCGCCATACCTTCCAGGTACTGTTTGCCCTGGCTGTCATAGACATAGATACCCTCACCGCGTTCAATAACCAGTTGCTCGGTAGCGGTAAGGTTGGTAGTTGGGTAGAGAATATTGGTCATATGGGTACCCTCCTGAATGTATACTATAGCCGCTTTGATAATCACGGTTCGCCAATGCTCTACCTGATTGCCAGTCTGTGGCTTCTTTTCGCTTCCAGCGTACAGGCGGAACAGCGGCAGCTGTACGATGAAAATTCACCGGTCTGGCTGACCGCCGTCGGCACCCTGTCCGTGCCCGGCCACCGCTTTGAATCTGGGGAGCGCTTGCACCACCATGAAAACTGTAGCGCCACCCTGGTTGGACCGCGCACTATTCTCACTGCCTGGCACTGCCTTGAGTTCTATCGAGACCTGAGTCAAACGATCGTATTCACCCTGCCCTATATGCCCCAACAGCCGCACTGGCGCGCCACCAGGCTGGCAAACGGCGGTGGCATGAGTGCCGACTGGGCACTGCTACGGCTGGAGCGAGCGGTTTCCGGCGTAGTTCCACTACCTGTCCACGGCTACTTCAACACAGATTCAACGGTTGCCATAAGCATGGCTGGATATTCGCGTGACGCCGGCCTGGGCAATGGCGGCGCTAATCTGACCTGGCAAGCTACCTGCCAGGTTACCGCCAACGAACAGTTTCGTGTGGCAACCAACTGCCAGGCCTACAAAGGGGCATCCGGTGGACCGGTGATTAGTAACGGAAAAATTATCGGGGTGATTTCGGCCGGCGATGGCGAGGAGCTTACCTATTACGCCCCCAGCTCCCGGTTTACATCGGCGCTGCGTCTCTACTTGCGCTGAGTCCGGTCCTTTTGCATTTCCCGGGCAACAATCTGCTCTACATCGGTGAGGGTCTTGTCAATGGTGTAGTGACCAGCCTCGGAATGCTCGCCAAACAGATTGATAATACGATCAGAATCTCGCCCGGCCGCCATAAGGCGCAGGTACAAGCTGTCTTCAACAGCGGGCTTGCGAATCGCATCAATAATAAACACCAGGATGCTGATCGGACTGAGCGCCAGGTCGCGCAGAGCATCCAGCGCCAGTTTTACCTGGAACACCACCAAGTGGCGTAAAGATGACTTGAAAAACATGCACAATCCCCCCCTAATACCACTGCCCCACGGCTCCACTGACAAAATCTTCCTGCCGCAGCTCTATAACCGTCGGCCGTTTTTCAGTCTGACTATCCTGCAACACTTGCGCCAACTCGTCTAGTGACTCAACCCGCGCTGTTTGACAGCCCAGGCCCTGTGCAACCTGTAATAAATCTGGCGTATAAATATCGACACCGGTCGGTTCGATATCCGCCGCCAGCATGCCTTGTTTGATTTCCCGGTAACCGTCGTTGTTCCAGATCAGCACTGCTACCGGTAACTGCGCCTCCACGCCTGCCGCCAATTCTGCCAGGGTAAACTGGGCTGAACCATCACCAATAAGCGCGGCAACTGGCAGATCGGGTTGGGCCAGTTTCGCACCGAGTGCTGCCGGAATAGCAAAACCCAGCGTGCCGCCACCGGTGGCCGAATGAAAATAACGGCGCGGCTGTTCGGTTTCGTATTGCCATACTGCGTAATAGGTTGGCAGGGTCGAGTCTCCGACCAGCACCAGGCCGGGTAAGGCCTGCTGAATTGTCTCAAAGAGTCGCGAGAAATCGGCGTGGTAGTGTTGCTCACCGGTAATAGCTGCGCGCATGGCCTGGGTACGGGCCGCTCCGGATTTGTCTGTGGCGTCAGGCAATTCCTGCACCAATTCCTGCAATAGGGCCTGCATACACAGGCCCGCGTCCCCTGTCAGGGCCAGGCTGGGGCGGATATTACGGGTCAGTTGTTGAGCATCAATGTCGATGCGAATCAGTTCACCGGCTATGTTCAGCTCACCGACAAACAACATATCGTAATCCGTCTCGCCAAACTCTGTACCGATGGCCAATACCACATCGGCCCGCGCCAACTCCTCGCGGATCACTCCCAGGGATGGACTGCCGCCCACTGCCAGGGGGTGTGAGCAGGCAATAAGGCCCTTGGCGTTGACAGTATTGAGAACCGGAGCATCCAGGCATTCGGCCAACGCACATAAATCATCACCGGCGGCGACGGCTCCGCCGCCCACGATCAATAAAGGTTGCGCCGCCGCTGCCAATTTTTCCGCCGCCAACTGGATAAGCTTCGGATCGGGACCCGGCCGCGAGGGCACTGGCCATGGCACACTGGAAACATGATCAGCGGCGGCGGTAATAACATCCAGTGGTAGCTCTATATGCACCGGGCCGGGCCGCTGACTGTTGAACACCGCAAATGCCCGCGCCAGCACTTTTGGCAATTCATCAGCACGCATCAGGGTGTGGCTAAAACGGCTGCACTGGCTGGCCAGCGCACGTTGATCCGGCAGCTCGTGCAAACGCCCTTGCCCCATCCCCAGGTCCTGGCGTGCCGCGACGGCGGTAATAACCAGCATGGGAATAGAATCGGCCAGCGCCTGCATCATGGCCGTGGCGGCGTTGGTCAGCCCCGGACCCGAAATCAGAAAACAAACGCCTGGTTTGCCGCTGGCCCGGGCATAGCCGTCGGCCATAAAGGCAGCGCCCTGTTCGTGGCGGGGACTGATATGCGCGATAGTCGAACTGGCCAGCCCTCTGTACAACTGCACCGTGTGATTGCCGGGGATGCCAAATACCGTATCGACACCGTAGTTCTCCAGCAACTGTACCAATTTCTCACCACAACTGGTCATACCACCTCCTTCTCTTCGGGGTGTAACACAGAACCCACTGGCGTCGCAGCCACCTGCAGGGTGGACTGGGTTTTGTACTCCGGCGGCAAGGCCGGCACAAATATCGCACGCCAGATACTAATAATCGCCATCAGCAACAATACCCCGGCCATCATCGGGAAAAAACTGTCCAGACCAAAGGCACCAAAACCATAGGCCACCATCAGGGGGCCGCTTATCGATACCCAGCCAGATAACATCACGATAGTACCACTGGCCGGGACAATCTCCGCCGGCCGCAAATGGTCGTGAATAAGCGCAACTATCAGTGAATACTGGGACAGGCAGAAGCCACCAAACAGAAACGAGTAGAGATACAACTGCCAGCCCGCCTCTCTTTGCCCACCGGCAAACAAAGCCGCTATCACGGCAAACACACTCGCCACACCCATTACCCAGCGCCGGTCAATCAGGTCAGACAGTTTACCCAACGGCCATTGCAAGACCATGCCACCGGCCATAATAGAACCCATAAACCAGGACACTTCCAGCACGGTCATGCCCATCTTCGCCGCATAAACAGCACCCATGCCAAACACCACACTGGTACACCATTGCACCAAAATAATGCCCATCACCCCCATCGGGGCACGCCGCCATAAATGCGCCACGCTGACCCGCACGGTTTCCTCCAGCGCCGGCGTCGGCAACACCGTCATGAGAATGGGGATAGCCGCAAAGCTCACCATGACAGATATGAGGATGAACAATGAGAAGCCTGCCGGGTCCGCCAGATTCAACATAAATTGCCCGGCACTGGTTCCGGCCAGCAAAATGACCATATAAATCGACAGTAGCTGGCCGCGATTTTTATTGGTAGCGGCCTGGTTAAGCCAGCTCTCAGCCACCACGTAGATAGAGGAAAATGCAAAGCCGGTCAACAAGCGCATGCCCGCCCAGGTCCAGGGCTCCACAAAGCTGGCCTGTATCAATATGGTCACCGAAGCGAGCGCAGTCACCGCGCCGAAGGTGCGAATATGCCCCACGCGAACAATCAACTTGGGAGCCAGCATCGACCCGGCCAGAAACCCCGCAAAGTAGGCCGACATAACCAGGCCAATCAAACCATCGCTGAAACCTTCCAGCTCCGCCCGGAAACCCAGCAGGCTGCCCTGGACCCCGACGGCCAGGCCAATCAAGGATAATCCGAAGAACAGCGGCCACAGCCTGACTACCGTGCGCCCGGGCATTAGATGCCCATATGCTGTTCATTACGAGCGGCGGCCAGCTCTATCTGCTTTTGGCGTTCGGCAAAGCGGGATTTCTGATCATCGGTCACGGTATCGTAACAACCGGGACAACAGACGCCCTTTTGATACTGTGGCGACAGCTTGTCGGCCTCGGTAATGGGATGGCGACAGCCATAACACTGGTCATACTGTCCCTTGTCCAGGCGGTGATCCACGGACACCCGGTTATCGAACACAAAACACTCGCCCTGCCAGGCGCTGTCCTCTTCCGGTACCTCTTCCAGGTATTTCAGGATACCGCCCTGCAGGTGGTACACCTCTTCAAAACCTTCATTGAGCATAAATGCCGAGGCCTTTTCACAGCGGATGCCACCGGTACAGAACATGGCTACTTTTTTGTGTTTCTGCGGATCGTAATTGGCCCGCACATAGGCGGGAAATTCCCGAAAGGTGGTGGTGTGTGGATCGACGGCACCCTTGAAGGTGCCAATACCCACCTCGTAATCATTGCGGGTATCAATAAGCACCACCTCCGGATCGCGGATTACCGCATTCCAGTCTTTGGGCTTAACGTAGGTGCCCACGATGGCATTGGGATCCACGCCGGGTATGCCCATGGTAACGATCTCTTTCTTGAGTTTTACCTTCATACGGTAAAACGGGATGTGGTCGTCGAAGGATTCCTTGTGTACCAGGTCTTGCAGGCGCGGGTCGCTCTTGAGATAAGCCAGCACCCGGTCAATGCCAGCGCGAGAGCCGGCAATGGTGCCGTTAATGCCCTCTTCGGCCAACAACAAGGTGCCCTTGATACCCGCCGCCAGACACTCATCCAGCAAAGGCTCGCGCAGCTCGTGAAAATCTTTCAGCGACACAAACTTGTAGAGTGCGGCAACTACTGTTTCCGATAGGGCTGCAGGCATGGTTATTCCTGGGATTGATCAGACTTACTGCCACCCAGGCAGGGCGGAGACAGCGGCGCTTCGCCGTGCAGCTCGGTCCACTCCGGGCCCGTGTAGGTGTGCAGTGCCAGCGCATGCACCGGCCCTGCCAACTCATCAGCCAACAGGCTGTAGATACGCTGGTGGCGGGCAACCTTACGGGTACCGTCAAATGCAGCGGTGACTATCACCACTTTGAAGTGCGTCTCCGAGTTGGGCGGCACATTGTGCTGATCGCTCTCGTTGATCACTTGCAGGTGGTCGGGTGCCAGCTCTGCTGCCAGCTTGTCGTATATGCTTGTCTCGATATTCATGGCGCGGGATTATACGCGAATTTAAGCTGGGCAGTCGCTTGTTAGCTGCTTTATGCCCAGACCTCATTCTCAGCTGTTAACTCACCGCCGGCATTGCCTGTATTGACAACCCCTTTGGGTTCGACGAGCATTATTTTGCACTCCTGATCGGCCATCGGTTTGTGTTCAATTCCTTTGGGAATCACAAACATTTCCCCCGGCCCAAGTGTGACTTTTCCATCTCGGAACTCTATATCCAGAGAGCCTTCCAATACGATAAAAACTTCATCTGTATCAGGGTGGTCATGCCATACAAAGTCGCCAAGTACTTTTACCAGCTTATCTTTGAAATTTATTGGCTCATACTTCATAAGCTCTCCGACAGCAACAGGCCGACAAGTTGGTCATTGTCTGGGAATTTTCCAGTTTCATATTTCGAATACACGAGGCAACCATCAACGACGACGTCAAAGATTCCCCGCCCCTCCGGAATAAGACCAGGTTCGACACCGAGAGCCTCTTTTATTTTGGCTGCCAAACTGACCGCCTGTGGTTTGTAGTTTCACTGAGCGCAATAAGTGATCGAAATTTTCATCGTTGCCTCTGTATGTTAAGTGCCAGTGCCTATATCCGGCGATGATGATTAGTATAGCGCAGCTGGTTCATGAACGCTGTTTCGAAGCCAGAAACATGCAAAAACACTATAAAAATAGGCATTTTTTGTTGTTAGTTTGATTTAGCGGGAGTAAAATATACTGTATATTTAACCAGTACTACAGGGTTCTCCCATGGACAATCTCGCAACAGTTTCTCACCTATCCAAAGCCGATTATGATCAGAATCTCGCTGAGGAAATTACCCTGTTGGCTGGCCAGATCAATGCCGCTAATTACCGCTTACTGAAACTTATCGCCACCTTTGACGAACGCGAGGCCTGGATCGGTGGCGGCACGATTCGTTCCTGTGCCCACTGGCTCAACTGGAAATGTGGCATTGCCCTGGGCCCGGCTCGTGAGAAGGTGCGGGTAGCTCACTGCCTTGAGAGCCTGCCTCTTATCGACGCAGCCTTTGCTGCGGGAGAAATCAGTTATTCCAAAGTGCGCGCCATGACGCGCAGCGCCACACCAGAGAACGAAGACTTTCTGTTGCTGATTGCGCGACACGGTACGGCCAGTCACGTGGAGCAAGTAATACGAAAGTACCGGAGCGTAACAAGTGCTAATGAAGACAAGGCAGAGATCGAGCAGGAACAAACCCGCGAACTGGTGTACTACCAGGATGAGGATGGCAGCTGGGTGATGCATGCCAGGTTGCCAGCCGAGGCGGGTTCAATAGTGGTTAAAGCCATTGAAGCGGTAGCCACTACCGAGCAAGACGAAAACGTTCCCGCGGGAACGTTTTTGGAAGAGGAAGAGGAACGGCCTGCCGCACCTCGCAAGACCTACGGCCAGGCCCGCGCTGATGCACTGGCCACTATGGCTGAGCATTTTCTGGCCACCTGTGACCAAAACGACCAATGGCAAGGGCTAAAAGGCTCTGAACGCTGCCAGGTGGTGTTACATGTGGGTATGGGTACCCTGCAAAACCGCTGTGACCTGGACGGTAAGCACTGGATATCCGCCAAAACAGCAAAACGGTTGTCCTGCGATGCCAGTCTGGTGGCGGTATTGGAGAATGATCAGGGTCAGGTACTCAATATCGGCCGCCGAGCGCGAACTATCCCCGCCTCCATCAAACGCGCATTAGACCTGCGTGATAAAACCTGCCGAGTGCCGGGGTGTTGTAATACCCGATACCTGGATGCTCACCATATTCAGCACTGGGCCGATGGCGGCGAAACCAGCCTGGATAATCTGATGAATATGTGTCGCCATCACCATCGGCAACTGCACCAGGGCTTGTTTAACATCCGCGTAGAGAAAGCCAGTGCTTATGAAGAGGCGCATAGGGTGTTTTCAACGCCGGATGGCAAGCAACTTAAGGCTAGTTTCTTCCCGCAGTTCTCCGAAAAGTCTGTAGCAACTGCAGAACAGGCTCTGAGCGATGCTGCACCTAACGTCAATTCCAATACCGCAGTCACCCAATGGGCAGGGGAGAACCTGGAATATCCGGTGGCTGTAGAAATATTGCTACAGCGGGATGAGAAAAGGTTATAAAAATAGCTCGCCCTTCTCGGCCTTATCCAGCAACAGCTGCGGAGGCGTGAAATCATCTCCATACTTTTCAGCCAACTCACTCGAACGCTTTGCAAAAGCCTTCAAGCCATAGGCATTAATGGCCTGGAAGGCACCACCGGTGTGGGGTGGAAAACCTATTCCCATAATGGAGCCGATATTGCCGTCGCCTACAGATTCGATAACACCCTCTTCCATGGCGCGTACCGCCTCCAGGCTCTGGCTGAAGGTCAGCCGGTCCTGAATATCGATAAAGGGGATTTCTGTGTAGCCGTCGGCCGCGAAAGCATCTTTTAATCCGGGCCAGATGTGCTTGGCACCGTTTTCAGGGTAGTCATAATAGCCACCACCATACACCTTGCCGCGGCGGTCAAACTCGTTAATCATGCGATCGAGTATGCGCGTAGCGGCATTCTCCTCCCAGTCACCACCTTGCGCTTCCACATCCGCTTTTGCCTGTTGCCCGTTGTTGTAGGCAGTCAATTGGGATATTTCGTCAATAGCAGCCAGCGGCCCCACCGGCGAGCCATTCATGCGCGCCGCGCTTTCAATAAGCACCGGGTTAACGCCCTCCTCCAGCATATTTGAACCCTGGGTTATGGTTTTACTAATAACCCTACTGGTGAAAAAGCCAGGGCCGTCATTGACGACTATAGGGGTTTTGCCTAACTGCTGTGCCAGGTCAAAAGCCCGTGCCAGGGTTTCATCACTGGTTTGCTCACCCGCGATAATTTCGACCAATGGCATTTTTTCTGCTGGCGAGAAAAAGTGCATGCCGACAAAATTGGGTCTGCGAATAGACGCCTGTGCCAACTCGGTAATGGGCAAAGCGGAGGTATTGGTGGCGAACACGGCGCCCTCGCTCAATACCGCTTCTGTCTCGCGGGTCACGGTGGCTTTGACATCGCGGTTTTCAAAAACCGCTTCGATAACAAAATCGCAATCGGCCAGTGCGCTGTAATCATCCGTGGCGGTAATGCGCGCCAGTATCTCCTGGGTCTGGGCCTCGTCGATGCGGCGGTTCTTTTCACACGCGGCAGCTGAATAGGCCTTGCCTTTATCCGCAGCGTCCTGGGATACATCTTTGAGCACCACATCGATACCCGCCCTGGCGGCGATAAATGCTAAACCCGCACCCATTTGACCTGCGCCCAGAATGCCCAGCTTGTTAACTGTGGCTTTTTCTATACCCTGGGGCCTGGATGCACCTTTATTCAAGGCGCCCATCTGTACAAAAAATGCCGTCATCATATTGCGGGCGGTCTGATCCAGCAGCAGGCTGAGGAAGTACCGGGCTTCAATTTTAGCGGCGGTATCAAAGTCGACCCGGGCAACATCCACCACCGCCGCAAATATCGCCTGCTGCGCTGGCATCAAACCCTTGGTCTGGTTCATTACATTGGCCGGGCCAAAAAACATCAGCCCCTGCACGCCCTGGTTATCCTTGTCACCGGGCGCTCCACCGGGAATTGTGAATCCTTGCTGGTCCCAGGCTTGTTTCGCGTTTGGATTGGCCTTGATCCAGGCTTTGGCCGCGGCGTGCATCTCCTCTTCGGTTTCACACAGTTGATCCAGCAGGCCCTTCTCCAGCGCCTGTTCAGCGCGCAGATTTTTGCCCTGTGAAATCAGCGTCAATGCCTCCTGCATACCCAGGTAGCGCACCATGCGCACCACACCATCGGCACCCGGCATCAAACCTATTTGTGCCTCGGGCAAACCAACACGCACACTCTTTAAGGCCACCCGATAATGACAGGCCAGGGCGATTTCAAAACCACCGCCTAATGCTGGGCCGTTGATACCGCAGGCAACCGGCACACCCATGGTTTCCAATCTGCGCAGCAGCGCCTTGGTTTGCAGTATGTCCTCGAACAGCTCGGTTTTTTTCTCGACACTGGCATTGAGGTCCATTGCCAGCATGGCGGTAATGTCGCCACCGGCGAAAAACTGGCCGGGCTTGCCGCTGCGCACATAGATACCGGTAATGTTGTCTTTCATGGCCTCCAGCTCGGCCACCGCTTCGCTCATGGCAGCCTCATACTCCAGCCCCATGACATTTACTTCCTTACCCTGCTGGTCGAAGATCAGCTCGACGATGCCATCAGCATCCTTTTCCAAACGCAAGTAATTCATAGTGTTGCTCCCCTCAAACCCGCTCAATAATCGTGGCAATACCAATGCCGCCGCCCGCGCACAGGGTTGCCAGTCCGCGCTTGAGGTCACGCCTTTCCATTTCGTCCAACAGCGAACCGAGGATCATCGCACCGGTGGCACCGATGGGGTGCCCCATGGCAATAGCACCGCCGTTGACATTGATATTGTCGTCGGCAATACCCAGCGTTTGTTGGTAGCCCAGCACTACCGAAGCAAAAGCCTCGTTCAGTTCAAATAAATCAATATCAGCAATGCTCAAACCGGCTTTCCTGAGCGCCTTCTCCGTTGCTGGTACCGGGCCAGCCAGCATAATGGTCGGCTCCGTACCGGTAACCGCACAGGCAACAATGCGCGCTCGCGGTGTTAAGCCCAGCTCGCCACCGACCTGCTCATTACCTATCAGCACCAGCGAGGCGCCATCGACGATGCCGGATGAATTGCCCGGTGTGTGAATACACTCCACGTCTTCAACCTGCGGGTACTTAAGCTTGAGCAAATCCCCATGGCCAAAATCTTTAAACATCTGAAAGGCAGGTTTAAGCCCGGCCAGTCCTTCGAGGCTGGTGGTGTCACGAATCAGTTCATCCTGCGCCAGGATGGTGACGCCATTCATATCGACCACCGGCACCATGGACTTGAAGTAGCCATTGTCCCTGGCATGGGCGGCACGTTGCTGTGACTGCAGTGCATAGCGATCTACATCTTCCCTGTCAAAGCCCTGCAAGGAGGCAAGCAAATCTGCACCCAGGCCCTGGGAGATAAAATGCGTCTTCATCGCCACCCAGGGGTCACCCATAGCGCCGCCGCTGGCACCCATACCCAGGCGCGACATGGATTCAACACCACCGGCACAAACCAGGTCTTCAAAGCCGGCCGCCACTTTGGCTGCCGCCAGGTTGACCGCATCCAGGCCACCTGCGCAAAAACGGTGCAACTGGGCACCTACAGTCACGTCGTCCCAACTGGAATAAATCAAGGCGGCCTTGGCAATATCCTGGCCCTGCTCATCTACCGGCTCACCGGTGGCAATGATCACATCATCGACCCGGCGTGTATCCAGGTCGTGTCGTTGCTTCATTTCCTCCAGCAAATTGGTCAATAAATCGATGGGTTTTACTTCGTAAAGTGCACCACCTGCGCGTCCCTTGCCACGGGGTGTGCGAATCGCATCATAGATCAGCGCTGTCGTCGTCATGTCATTCCTGCCAGTAGCGTTAACTGTTGGCAGAGCTTACGACATGGGGTTTTTCACTCAATGGCATATCAGGTCGAGGCAGAGCACAAAGAGGTCAGGCGCTTTGTTGCTCCGCGCGATACTCGCCTGGCGTCTGTCCGGTCCATTTCTTGAAAGAGCGGTGAAAGGTACTTGGATCGGTAAATCCCAACTGTATGGCGACCGCACTAATGGGCAGGTCGGCGCGGGCCAACAACTCGCGTGCTGCATCACTGCGGCAACTATCTTTCAGTTGCTGGAAGGTCGTGCCCTCGCGCTTTAAGCGTCTACGCAGGGTGGGTGCCGATATGTTCAAGGCTGAGCTAATCGTCTCAAAGCCGGGGAACCCCTGGCTGAAATCATGCCCGATCATCGCCCTGACCTGGGTAACCAGGCTCTCCTCATGGCTTTGCTGGGTCATGGTCAGCAGTTGATAGGGGGCGGTACGCAAAAAGTCGTGCAGGGAGTGCTCGGTATGCACCAGTGACAATCGCAAATACTCGCTGTCAAAATACAACAGGTTCGAAGGCTGACGAAAATACAGTGGGCAGCCGAACAGCGCCTGGTACTTTTCGAGATTAACGGGCGCCTCGCCTACAAAATCTACCCGCTCCAGGGTAATAGGCCTGCCTATCAGCCAGCCAAAAAAACGATGCCAGGTAGAAAGCCCATAGGCGTCAGCTGCATCGACCTGGTGATTGCCGCGCTCGCCTATATCGCGATAACCCACCCTGGCATGAGGTTCGCTGAAGTTAGCATACAGTTGTGCTTCTTCATCAAAGAAGGTCCGGTAGAACTCGGTGGCCCGACGAATCGCCTTACCCAGGTTGCCACAGGAAATAATGCAGTAGCACATCATTCTGAAAGCCCCGGGCGACACCACCTTGCGAGGATGCAGGCCGAAAGTCTCATCCTGCAGCAGGCTCAGGGTCTGCTGATAGATGCGGCTGTACTGCATGGCGGAGATTTCCGCACGCCAGTCAGGTGACTCACGGTCCAGCGGGTCAAAATCAAGGCCAGCGCTGGCCAGCACTGCACTAAAATCATAGCCCTGTTCGCCAGCCATTTTCAGCAACGAGGCGGCGAACTGGGTGGGCACGCGATCAGATTTCATGGCACCGCATACTAGCAGAGAATGGGGCATTGTTGCCCTGTCCTCACCGGCCTATACTTGACCCATGAGCCAGCGTTACGACATATTCTTCGCCGCGCAAATAGTCGATGGATTCGACGAGGCGACTGTTCGCGCCAATATTGCCAAGTTATTCAAGGCCAATGAGGCAACGCTGGAGAAACTGTTTTCCGGCAAGCCTCAGCTTATCAAGCGCGGCGTCGACAAAGCGGCCGCCATTAAGTACAAAGCTGCACTGCAGAAAGCTGGCGCCGTCGCCCTGGTGCGAGCACAGCCTGAGCCTATAAAACAGCCGCAAGAGGAAGAAGAACTACCCTCCAGTGCCGATATAAAACCGGCAGCGGAACCAGCAGCAGAGCCGGCAACCAGCACGTCGGAGCGGCTGGCCGCGTTGACAGCGGCTACCGCAACGGCATCATTTGGCGAGGGCATATCACTGGCGCCTGCCGGCAGCGATGTGCTCAGCGAAGACGAGCGTCACGGATTTGAAGAACTTGATATCGACACCAGCGCTATTCACCTGAGCTCGGAGCAGGAGCTGACAGAACCCGCTGCTACTGAACCGGCACCGCCAGCACCGGATACCAGCCACCTCAGCATGGGTGACGTGGGTGAGGACATTCCACATCTGGAAACCACCGAGGAAACAGTGGACCCGGACATCAGCCATCTCAGCATGGGTGAGGTCGGCGAGGACATTCCGCACCTGGTGGACGAGCGCGAAGAAGTTCACCCGGACACCAGCGGCATTGATCTTGCCCCGGAAGGCAGTGAGGTGTTAGAGGAGCAGTATCGCAAGACAGATGATGTTCAGGTACCCAACACGGATCACATTTCTTTGGCCGAATAGCCGTCAACCTAAACTAATCACTACCCGCAAGCCGGGATGGTTGTCCTGCAGCCTGATTTCCCCTCGGTGTAATTTCACCACCGCCTGAACCAGGCTCAAGCCCAGGCCGTTGCCAGACTGCAGGCCGCGACTTGATTCAAGCCGAAAGAAACGCTGAAATACATTTTCCCGGTCTGCGGCGGGAATGCCTGGGCCAGAATCACTGATCTGCAAGCTTGGCTTACCGCCCTCGGGTGCGGTCAGGGTGACACTAATTTTTCCGGCGCCTGGAGTGTACTTGACCGCATTATCCAGCAGGTTGGCCAGCATCTGAAAAATCAGGTCTCTGTCTCCATCGTAGCTGATCTCATCACACCAGACGTGCATGCCAATATTTTTTTCAGCCGCCAGGGGTTCATAAAGATCCACTACATCGGCAGTCAACGCCCCCAGGTCCAGCGTCGAAAAATTGGAAATACGATTGCCTGCCTCCAGCTGCGCGATTCTCAGCAGGGAATTAAAGGTCGACAAAATACCGTCACATTCATCGATGATATGCCGCACCCGTTCCTCATCCTGGGTCGACACTTGCTGCTGTAACAGGCTGAGATGGTTGCGTATGTGGGTCAGTGGCGTTCTCAGGTCGTGGGCTATATTGTCGGCCACGGTGCGAACCCCTTTCATCAGGGACTGGGTCTGGTCCAGCATATCGTTGAAGTTTTCGATAAGCTGGCGCATGTTGCCAACAGAATCACCCAGTGGAATGCGGTTGGATAAATCGCCGCTGACAATATCGCTGATACCTTCATTGAGCTTCTCAATGCGCCGCATAGAAATAGCGGCGGCGAAAAAACCACCGACAATCCCCAATACCACCGTCGCCAGCATGGTGCGCAGTAGCGTTTTCATTACCAGGCGCATGGATGCCAACACATCGCTGTAACGCAGTGCTGCCAGTATATGGCTGCCATCGCTGAGCTCCTGTGGTCGCGCCATCAGTTCCAGGGCCAGCTCCTGCTCGGCGAATTCCGTGACCGCAAGACCAAAAGAAACCCAGCCGTCCCCAAACTCCCGGTAGTGTGGCCAGGCATCCAAGGTGCCGGCCAGCTTGTTGAACTGTGCATCGGTGAGCAGGTAGTGAAAACGCTGACTGGATGTTGTGCGCCGTTGATCATCGACATACTGCTCCACACCGGCGACGCCCTGCCCTTCGTAGATCAGGCTGAGTGTTTCCAGTTCGTCAATAATTTCCACGCGCAGGTCGTGGAAATAGTTATAGGTAAAAACTCCATAGACCAGCGCCATAACCAGGAACACCACAGCACTAAGCGCCAGCACGTAGAGCAGCATAAAGCGGAAGGTGACACTGGTAAGGATGGTTCTAAATTTCATCAGTTTCCGGGCCGAGACGATAACCGGCACCGCGCACGGTTTGCAGCAGGACGGTTTCAAAACCTTTATCGATCTTCTGTCGCAATCTACTGATGTGTACGTCAATGACATTGGTCTGTGGATCGAAGTGGTAACCCCAGACATGTTCGAGCAGCATGGCACGCGTTACTACCCGACCGGCGTGGCGCATAAGATATTCCAGTAATTTGTATTCCCGCGGTTGCAGCTGCACCTTTTGTCCGGCACGGGTGACGCGTTGATCCAGCAGTTCCATGCGCAGGTCCAGCACTTGTAGACTGGTCTGGGTAACATCCTGCAAGCGCCGCCGCTGCAATACTTCCAGGCGCGCCTGCAACTCTGCGAAAGAAAACGGTTTAACCAGGTAATCATCAGCACCAGCGAGTAATCCACCAACCCGGTCATCTACCTCACCCAGGGCGCTGAGAATCAGAATAGGTGTGTCATCGCCATCGCTGCGCAGTTTTTGCACCAGGGAAATACCGTCCAGGCCGGGTAGCATACGGTCAACCACCATCACGTCATATTGGCTGCGGCGGGCTAACTGCAAGCCCAGCTCACCATCGACCGCGGCGGTAACTTCATGTCCAGCCGCCTCCAGACCCTCCTTGATATAAAGGGCTACGCTTTGATCGTCCTCTATCAGCAGCACTTTCATGGCGGGCAATGTAGCACGGACTGGTGATAGAATCCCCCCGTGCCACTAAAGAGCCCCCCATGGATAAAACACTGAGCCCAGGCCTGCCTCGCCGACTCGCTGTTATCGTTTACGACACCTGCCTGGTATTGCCGATTATCATGCTGGCGGTAGCGATCGTTACTGGAATACAGATAGCCATCACCGGAGACACTGGCAACAATGACTATTCAGCCATCGCACCCGCGTGGCTGATCCAGCTGATTACTATGCTGGTACTCATCGCTTTCTACGGCCATTTCTGGCGTAAGAAAGGGCAAACCCTGGGCATGCAAGCCTGGCGTATTCGGTTGCGGTCCCTGTCCGGAGAGCAGATCAGCTGGTCGCAGACCGTGCTGCGCTGCCTGGCGGCGATCCTGTCGCTGGCGGCATTGGGGGCCGGTTACTGGTGGTGCCTGTTCGATCGCAATGGCCGCTACTGGCACGACTACCTGTCGAAGACGGAACTAGAGTTACTACCCAAATCCGAGATAAAATCACCCCCCTCTATCGAAACAGAATAAAGCAGGACAAACCATGGATATTCAAGCTCGCACTATTGTTGACGCTGGCAAGCAAAACAGCGGCTGTACCGTCGTACTGATTCTCGCCGGCAAGAAGTTGTCTGCCGCCGCCAGGCAGCTGGACAAAGCCTGTAAGGGTCTTATCACCGCCACTCTGAAAAATGGCGACATCAACGGCAAGTGCGGCCAACATTTGTTGCTACACACGGGCCGCACCAGCGGACCCAAACGCATTCTATTAGTGGGCTGTGGCGACCCGACCAAACTCAATGACAAGGCAGCGCGGCAGATCATTGGCGCCATCCTGACAGGCCTGCGCGCCAGCAAGAGCAAGGATGCCAGCGTTCACTTGCAAGAACTGGGCGGCGGTAAAGTCTCACTGGCCAGCATCTGTGAACAGCTGGGTAAAGCCGTAACCCGGGCCAGTTACCAGTATCAACGCACTGTCAGTAAACCCAAGCCCGGCCTGGCACTCAACAAGCTCACTGTAAACTGCGGCAAGACACTTAAAAACCCGGCCGCCAAAGCCAGCCTGATACGCGGTCAGCAAACCGGTGAGGGTATTAACGTGGCCAGGGAACTGGGTAACCTGCCAGGCAACATCTGTACACCCAGCTATCTCGCCAGTGAAGCCCGCAAATTGGCCAAGGCACACAGTAAATTGCACACCCGCATTCTCAACGAGAAGCAAATGCGTGAATTGGGCATGGGCTCCTTACTCTCGGTTAGCGCCGGCAGTGCCGAACCAGCCAAGCTGATCGTTATGCAATACAAGGGTGCGGCGGCCAGTAAAAAGCCCTATGTACTGGTCGGCAAGGGTATTACCTTCGACAGCGGTGGCATCAGCCTCAAGCCCGGCGCCAAGATGGACGAAATGAAGTTTGATATGTGTGGCGCCGCCAGTGTGTTCGGCACCATGCACGCGGTGCTGGCCATGAAATTGCCCATCAACGTGGTCGCCATCGTCGCCGCCGCCGAAAACATGCCCAGCAGTACGGCCACCAAGCCTGGCGATGTTGTTACCAGCATGTCTGGTCAAACTATCGAAGTTCTCAACACCGACGCCGAAGGTCGGCTGGTGCTATGCGATGCGCTCACCTACGCCGAGCGTTTCAAGCCCGCTGCGGTGATCGATATCGCCACCCTGACCGGTGCCTGTGTGGTGGCCCTGGGGGCACACGCAACGGGCATGTATGCCAATAATGACAAACTGGCTGAGCAACTTAACGATGCTGGCCAGCAGAGCTTTGACCGCGTCTGGCGCATGCCCCTGTGGGATGAATACCAAAAACAAATCAATACCCCCTTTGCTGATATGGCCAATGTGGGCGGGCCCGGTGGTGGCAGTATTACCGCAGCCTGCTTCCTGGCCCGCTTTACCAAGAAGTATCACTGGGCTCACCTGGATATTGCCGGCAGCGCCTGGAACAGCGCGCCCAAAGGCGCAACCGGACGCCCGGTGGGCCTGCTGACACGCTACCTGATGGACCGCGCCGGAGTATAGAAGACCCATGACCGAGGTTGATTTTTATCTACTACAGGCACAGCAGGCCAGTGACCGCACTGATTTCGCCTGCCGCCTGACCGATAAGGCTTTTCGGCGCGGGCACCAGATCTACTTGCACACCCAGGACAAGGCGGCCGCCGATGCCTTGAACCAGCTATTGTGGAGTTTCAGACCTGGCAGTTTCCTGCCCCACGGGCTATTGGGGGAAGACCACAGCGACTCCATTGCCATTGGTTGGGGTGAGGATCCCGGTGAGCAACAGGATCTTATGATCAATCTTGACCTGTGTGTGCCTGCCTTCGTGGGGCGCTTTAAGCGAGTGATAGAAGTTGTGGTGCAGGAGCCAGCCATTCGCGACCCACTGCGTGAGTCCTGGAAGCACTACAAGCACTACGGCTACCCCATCACCCAGCACAATCTCTGATATAATCGCGCGCTTCGTTCGAAGCACCCGTTAAAGAGATCCATGGACAAGACATTTCAACCCGCCGATATTGAAGCCCGCTGGTATCAGGAGTGGGAGAGCAAAGGTTATTTTGCCCCCAGTGGCAAAGGCCAGCCCTACTCCATCATGATACCGCCACCCAATGTTACCGGTAGCCTGCACATGGGTCACGGCTTCCAGGAAGCCATCATGGATGCGCTGATTCGCTACCACCGCATGCGGGGTTGCAATACCCTCTGGCAGGTCGGTACCGACCACGCCGGCATCGCCACCCAAATGGTTGTCGAACGTCAATTGGAGGCTGCTGGCAGCAGCCGTAAAGAACTGGGTCGCGAAGATTTTATCAAGCAGGTATGGGAGTGGAAGGAACACTCCGGCAACACCATTACCCGTCAGTTGCGCCGCCTTGGCTCCTCCATGGACTGGTCGCGTGAGCGTTTCACCATGGACCCAGGGCTCTCCGCCGCCGTACAAAAAGTATTTATCGACTTACACAAAGAAGGGCTTATTTACCGCGGCCAGCGACTGGTTAACTGGGACCCCGCCCTGCACACCGCCATATCCGACCTGGAAGTAATTTCAGAGAAAGAAAAGGGATCACTGTGGCATTTCAGCTACCCTCTCAGCAATGGTAGTGGCGCGCTAATAGTTGCCACTACCCGACCGGAAACTATGCTGGGCGACACCGCTGTTGCGGTGCACCCGGACGATGAACGCTACGCCCACCTGATTGGCGAGACTATCGATCTGCCACTCACGGATCGCAAGATACCGATTATCGCCGATGACTATGTGGATCGGGAATTTGGCACCGGCTGCGTCAAAATCACCCCCGCCCACGACTTCAATGACTATGAAATGGGCCAGCGTCACCAGTTGGAACTGATCAATATTCTTACCGATGACGCCTGTCTCAATGACAATGTTCCTTCACCCTACCGTGGCATGGATCGCTTTGCAGCGCGGCAACAGGTGGTAGCCGACCTGGATGCCCTGGGTTTGCTGGACAAGATTGACGATCACACGCTCAAGGTTCCACGCGGCGATCGCTCGGGTGTGGTCATCGAGCCCTACCTCACCAATCAATGGTATGTTGATGCCAAGAGTCTCGCCGGGCCGGCGATAGAAGCCGTTGAAAATGGCGATATTGAGTTTGTACCCAAACAGTGGGAGAACACCTACTTCGCCTGGATGCGCGACATACAGGACTGGTGTATTTCACGGCAGCTGTGGTGGGGGCATCGCATACCAGCCTGGTACGATGAGGCTGGCAATATTTACGTGGGCGAAGACGAGGCTGCCGTCCGGTCTGACAATAAGCTGGCAGACGACGTGCCCCTGCGCCAGGACGAAGATGTACTGGATACCTGGTTTTCCTCGGCCCTGTGGACATTCTCCACCCTGGGCTGGCCTGAAGACACGCAAGACCTACGTACCTTTCACCCCAGTTCGGTACTGGTTACCGGCTTCGATATCATATTTTTCTGGGTCGCCAGGATGATTATGATGACCCTGCATTTGCGCAAGGAAGTGCCTTTTCACAAGGTGTATGTACACGGCCTGGTGCGTGACAGTCACGGTGTCAAGATGTCCAAGTCCAAGGGCAATGTGCTGGATCCCATCGACCTGATTGACGGTATTGATTTGGAACTACTGGTAGAAAAGCGCACTACCGGGCTTCTGAATCCGAAACAGGCCAAAAAGATCGACCAGCAAACCCGCGCGGAGTTTCCCGATGGTATTGGGGCCTACGGCACCGATGCGTTGCGCTTTACCTTTTACTCGCTGGCCTCGACCGGCCGCGATATCAAGTTCGATATCGGCCGCATCGAAGGCTTTCGCAATTTCTGCAACAAGATCTGGAATGCAACTCGCTACGTGTTGATGAATTGCGAGAATGAGGATTGTGGCATCGCCAGTGATGCCAGCTACGAGTTGAGCCTGGCGGATCGCTGGATCGTTTCCAGGCTGCAGGAAACCGAACGCGAGGTTGAAAAAGCCATCGCCAATTACCGTTTCGACCTGGCGTCACAAGCCATGTACGAGTTTATCTGGAACGAATACTGCGATTGGTATCTGGAGTTATCAAAACCGGTACTGTGGGATGATAACGCCGCCCCGGAGAAGAAAATCGGTACCCGGCGCACCCTGATCAAGGTATTGGAGACTTCGCTGCGCCTGCTACATCCGCTGATGCCCTTTATTACTGAGGAAATCTGGCAGCGCGTAGCGCCACTGGCTGGCTGTGAGGGCGATACAATCATGCTGCAAGCCTACCCACGCTGCGACGACAAAAAAATAGACACTGCGGCGAGCGCGGATATAGAATGGCTGCAAGGCGTCATTGTGGGCGTGCGCAATATCCGCGGCGAGATGAATATACCTCCCGGCAAGGAATTGGACGTACTGCTGCGCAATGGTGATGATAAAGATAAAAACAGGCTGGAAGAGAACGCGCAGTACCTGAAGAAGCTGGCCAAGCTGTCAGACATTCGTTTTCTGTCCCCCGACGAGACAGCACCGGTAGCCTCCACGTCCCTGGTAGGTGAACTTGAAATACTGGTGCCAATGGCGGGATTGATAGATAAGGATGCCGAGCTGGCAAGACTCTCCAAGGAAATCGACAAACTTGCCAATGACCTGTCCCGTATAAAGGGCAAGTTGGATAACAGTTCCTTTGTCGACAAGGCTCCTGCTGAAGTGGTGGCCAAAGAGAGAGAAAAGCTGGCCAGGCAACAGCAAGCGCTAGAGAAATTACAGCAACAAAAACAGGAAATCCAGAACCTGTAGCAACCGTTTTATGCACAATATAACAATAAGTAACAGGCACAACGGCGAGGGTACAAGGTATGAGTGAGCGGGTAACCGGCACTGTAAAGTGGTTTAACAATGCCAAGGGTTTCGGGTTCATCACCCGGGGAGAAGAGAGCAGCGAAGATGTATTCGTACATTTCCGCTCCATTCAAGGCGACGGCTATCGCACTTTGGACGAGGGCCAGCAAGTCGAGTTTAAAGTGGTGGAAGGCCCCAAGGGCTTGCAGGCAGAAGACGTCACCAAGGTCGTTTGATCTAGACTCTGACTCGCGATTAGGTATAGTGTGCGGCGAACTAACCAACGAGTAGTCTTATGAATCTGTTTTCACAACTGGTTATCGGCACCGTAGCTGCCATCGCCGCAACCTTTGTCGCCCGTTACTTACACTGGTCAGCACCACTACAACTAGGTGCCCTGATAGTCGCCGCCACCTGGATCTCGCCTATTTTGAACAAAATAATGCTGGCCCGTTCGCGCGCTGCTGTGGCCACGCCGAAATCCGCAGCCAGGTCGAAATCCGCAGCAGAAGCCGCCCCCCCTCCTGTCAAAATACCGTCCGACGCCCCCAGGGAAGAAGGCGAAGTCAAATGGTTCAATGTCAGCAAGGGCTTTGGCTTTATTCGTCGCGACAACGACGAGGAAATCTTTGTTCACTTCCGTTCAATCATTGACACTGACGGTAGCCGCCGCGGCCTGAAAGACGGCCAACGCGTTAGCTATGTTGTGGTAGAAAGTGACAAGGGACCCCAGGCTGAGGAAGTAGAGGGCCTCTAGGCTTCAGTAGTGCGGTGGTGGGGGTTCCGCCTCTGCTGCCGCTGGCGACTGGTGCGATTGTTGCGCAGACTGCTCCTTGAGCAACTCCCATTGGCGCTGTAATACAGCCAGTTGCTCCTGTTGCTTGATAAGCGCCTGGTTCAACTCGCTGATGGCGGCTTCCTGAAACGCCATCTGTGTCTGCAACTCTACGACTTGCGCCTGCAACTGTTCACTCACCGGTCACTCCCTCCCGCCCTGAAACCACGCTATTATAGCGCCTCCCGACAACGGCGGATTCAATCTGTGGCAAAATCAGGCAAATCATCCAGCAGACTCGTCTATTCAACCGAATCCGGGCGGTTGTGCCCCCAGTGCCACCGTCGCCTGGACGCCTGCGTGTGCGGCAAAGACCGGCCCGCCGCGGTCGGTGACGGCATAGTGCGCATTCGCCGCGAAACCAAGGGTAGAGGCGGTAAAGCCGTTACGGTAATAAGCGGCATTCCGCTGGCGGCAACAGCCCTCAAAGATCTCGCCAGGCAACTCAAAAAACGCTGTGGCGTGGGCGGCAGTGCCAAGGATGAGAGCATCGAAATACAGGGAGACCAGCGCCAGGTACTGAAAATGGAACTGGAGAAGCGCGGCTACACGGTCAAGCTGTCCGGGGGCTAAACTGCCCATCTGTCACCGAGTTACGAGTCTTTTCCATAAAATAGGTAAATAAACCTCTATAAGCCGTTATTTTTATTTGATTTTTGGTTTTTATATGCTAAAAATGACAATCAGTAACAGGCACACTCGGCAAGTCGCTAGTAATAAGTGTCCACCGGTAGCAAGACCATTAGAAGAATAGAACACGAGTGAAATAAAAAGCGTATTGGCTAGCATTCCCTGAGAGGTAATCAGCTATGTATGTTACTGCAGAACACCTGAAGGAACAGGTGATTCGACCTACCCTGAAGTACCTGGGCGCATGGACAGCCGCCACCGAAAACTTTCTCCTGTCAGCAGCAACCGACGCACCCGACCTGGGTTTGTTCTCCCTTCGCAATGACGGCCTCGGCATTTTCCATATCACCTCGTCGCAACACCGTGATATCTGGGATAAATACCTGGCTTTCAATCCCGACCTGGCTTCGCGTATACGCGGATTGGCCAGTCAGCGAGCGTTCTTGAGCGATCCCGATAGTGAGTTGCAGACCAATCTCAGCTATTGCACAGCCATAGCCTGGTTGCTCTACGACCGGTCAAATTTGAGTGCCGTGGCGGCTCAAGTGACGGACGTAAGCGCCACCGCCTAAGTGGTGCCGGGCAAGGCAGCCCTGATTGCATCCGGCAGGAACTGGAGATCTTCGGGGCGATCAATATCTGGCACAGGTTCCTGCAGGCGATAGCTCCAACCCAGCCTATCCAATACGGCCAGCGTTTCTGCCAGTACCGTATGCTCGCCCCAGTGAATTCCCTCAAACAACTCCGCTGCAAAACGTCGCAGGCCCAACAATACGTAGCCTCCATCCAGGGCTGGACCCAACACGACATCCGCTTCAGAGAGGCTGTCTAGCGCACTGCTGAGGTAGTCACTGTCTATAGACGGCGCGTCACTGCCCACCAGGATCACAGCATCGTGCTCACCCAGACCCTGCTTGCATATGTGAGCCATGCGCTGCCCCAGGTCACCTCCTTGTTGTATCAGTACGTCGCTGATTCCAAATGTTCTGCAACGACGAAATAGCGCCGCCTCGGGATCACCATCCACCCACAGCTGAACGGTGCCTGCTGCACTGCCACACAACATGGTGCAGACATGTTCAACCATCAGTTCATGTAGTTGCGCGGCCTGCAGTGCCGACAGATGGGGCTGTAAACGGGTTTTGACCAGGCCTGGCACCGGCTCACGGGCCAGCTGCGCAAGCAAAACCGGCTTTTTATCCATAGTAACTGCGCGCCAGGCGATCCGGAGCCACTCCCAGCCAGTAGGCCAGTCGCAGACGCCACATGGTTAATACCGTGGTCCAAACCCCATAGCGCTCCCAGCGGCGACTGGAGCTTACTACCGGGGGGCTGGCAATATCCGGCGCTGCTATGCGGCGCAGGCGTTTGCACAACTCTATATCTTCCATGAGCGGAATATCCGCATAGCCGCCCAACTCATCCCATAGCGGCCGACACAGAAAGATCGCCTGGTCGCCGGTGGCTATGCGGGTACGGCGTGATCGAACATTCATAAACCATTCGATGATACGCAGTCGATAATCCGTTCCACTGAGCCTGATAGTAAAAAAGCCCCAGCGCGCTGTTCCGGCAAGCTGGCCGATGAACTCACCCGGGCGGCACGTCAACTGCGTGTCGCAGTGCAAAAACAACAGGTAATCTGCCTGTGCATGGGCGGCACCAGCATTCATCTGCGCGGCTCTGCCAGCGTCGGTAGTTAGTAGCAACTGATCGCAGTGGCCGCGGGCCATGCGGACTGTTGCGTCACTGCTGCCACCATCCACCACAATAATTTCGGCGAACTCCCGCCAGGGTGACAGGTGCCTGAGGAAGGCGGTGACCGAATCGGCCTCGTTAAGTACAGGAATTATAATGCTGAGTCCCTTCTTTGTTACCAGGGGTTCAGCCATCAAGAGCGCCATCCAGGGCACCACCGCAGCTACTGCCCTGCCCGGCCGTACAACCGTAACAATGCTCTCCGGTGAGAATGGCGGCGGTTTGTATCGCATCATCCCGCAACAGGTCACTGATATGTACGCGGCCATCGCTGGCCAGTATCGGCATCTCCAGCATCTGGTTGAAATCACAATCGTAGACAAATCCCTGCCAGTCGATGCTGATCAGGCTGCGACACATTACCGTTTGCAGATTGTCGGCATTGTAGTTATCGCGCAGCAATGTCATATAAGAATGATACTCACCACTGGACAACAGGATCGCGCCAAAACGACTGATGGGCATATTGGTGATAGTAAATAACTCATTGAAAACAATACCGTAGCGACTGCCCAGTTCGCGCTTGTAATCTGCCTCCAGAGCCTGTTGCGGCGGTGGTAAAACCGGGCCAATCGGATTGTAAACCAGGTGCAATTTCAAATCGTCCTGCTTTCCATAGCCAAGTTCATTGAGCTCATGAATGGCCCGAATACTGTCGTCGTACACACCTTTGCCCCGTTGCTGCTCAACGTTTTTCTCCAGGTAGCAGGGCAGTGAGGCGGTGATGGTAACGGTCTGATCCGCCAGGAAGCGCGCCAGTCCTTCCTGCCCGGGTTCAAACAGAATGGTCAGATTACAGCGATCGATAACCTCTATGCCGCGCTCCCGGGCCGCAAAAACCAGCCGCCTGAAGTGGAGATTGAGCTCGGGGGCGCCGCCGGTAAGATCCAGGCTCTGCGGCCGCAGCTCATCCAGCAGCTCAATCAGTTGATCGATGGTGGCGGCGTCCATCGATTCGGTACGCTGCGGCCCGGCATTGACATGACAGTGCACGCAACTGAGATTACACACATAGCCGAGGTTGACCTGCAGGGTCGAAATTGCCTCCCTGCGAATGGGAGGGAAATCAGTTTCCAGCAATAACGGGCGAGTATCCAGCATCGGTCTATAATACCCTGATGCGCGAAAATGTTAACCCCGACGTTTACGTGTGCGCACTATTGACAGAAATGGTCACCCTGATTCAGTCCGCCCTGGCGATGGAACAGGAACACGATTTCGATACCCGTATCGCCCTCTGTAAAGAGCGTCTCGATGACGAGCAGATTCGTGAAACCATTGGGCTGTTGGCCTACCTGGCCCGCATCGACGGTTGAAGAAGATGTATTTGCGCGTGTTTGTGTAGGCCTTGGCGTCACGGTGACCGAGGGCAAGGTCGAAATCGTCCGCTAAGGTCTGGGGTCAGATTACATCAGCTCGTCAGCGATGATATCCAGTGCCTCTGGCTGCATGGCTCCTACTATCGGCAGCTGTACCTCACCGCGTTCACCGGCCGCCCGCCAGGCTTTACAGCCCTCACGAATTTTCTCCTCCGGCCCAATCAGGTGCACCGCGTTCACCAGTTCATCCGGGACCGCCGCCGCTGCCTCTTCTTTCTTGCCGTCCAGAAACAGGTCCTGGATCTTTACCGCCGCCTCTTCAAAGCCCAGCCGCTTGGCGTAGTCGTTATAAAAGTTTTTACCGCGTGCGCCCATACCACCAATATACAGCGCCATATTTGCCTTCACCGGAATAGACATTTGCTCATAATCACCCACTATGCAGGTCAGTGCCGGCGCCACGGTAAAATCTGCCAGGCTCTTGCCATGGGCGGCTTTGGCGATACCTGCCTCCACATGGTCCAGCACCAGGCTCTGGGTGCGCTTGGGATCCAGCATCATGGGAAATACACCATCGGCCACCTCACCAGCGCAGCGCAGGCCGTTGGGGCTGATTGAGGCGGTATAGATAGGGATATCCGGATTGCCGTGCAGGATACTCTTGAGCGGTTTACCCAGCCCGCTGCTGCCCTCCTCCAGGTTGGGCACATGGTAATACTCGCCCTGATATTCCAACGGCTTTTCCCGCGCAAAAATAGCCCGGATGATGGCGATATACTCCCTGGTGCGGGTCAGTGGTTTGCCGTAAGGCACACCGTGCCAACCCTCAGCGACCTGCGGGCCGGAGGGTCCGAGTCCAAGTATGAAGCGCCCCTCGGAAAGATGATCCAGGGTCATGGCCGTCATCGCGGTCATGGCCGGTGAGCGCGCCGGCATTTGCATGATGGCCGTGCCCACTTTTATTTTGCTGGTCTGGGCCAGTATCCAGGAGGCCAGGCTAACCGCATCACTGCCATAGGCCTCCGCTGTCCACACCGAATCAAAACCCAGGTTTTCCGCGTGGTGAATAAGATCCATATTCACGCGGGCATGGGGCCCGAACATCATGTGGCTTAATCCGAGCTTCATTGTGTTTCTCCCTGTCAATTATTGTCCGCGTGCACCAGTTCCAGCTGTCCGCGCTTGCGTTCTACCCGGTGGGTGATCTCTACGTTCATCGCCTCAGCCCCACCCACTCGGGCAAGTAATTCGTCGACACTCTGACGTGCCCCGTCATCAAGCGAGTGATAGTGGTCGCTACTGCGCTGAAACATCCACTGGGAAAAGCTGTTAACCAGGCGCTCACCGGTGGCAGAGCCCGTCTGGAACACATGCATGCCCAGGTAGCGCGGGATATTGTCACCCGGGTGCTCCTCTATATACGCCGCGTTGGCGCGGATAACGTCCATCACGTCGGGCAGAAAATCCCGGCACAGGGTCTGCAATATGGGGATCAGGGTTGCCGGTATCTCATCGTCAGTTAAAAACTCACCCGACAGTGGCTGGGGGTTGTTCATGCGCTGCACCCAGTCGTACACCGCTGGTGCACGCGACTGCATAATAGCTTTGGGCACCGGGTCCCTGCCCAGGTGCGCATACAGGGGGCCCATTAAACCAAAGTCGCCAATACTGGGGCGCGTACCCAGCAAGTAGGGGTATGCAGAGAAATGGGCGTTCAACTGATCGAGGAACTCCAGGTACACCGCCTCGATAGCGGGAATAGTCTGCTCAGTAATGCCCAGCATACCAATGCTACCGCGGAACGGGGCAGAGGTTTTTTCCCCAATCCTGATTTGGTTTTCCCGCGTTTCATGGGGCGCACTCATACTGCCAAATTCACTCATGATAAAGTCGTACTGCTGGTCCAGAACACTCCAGCGGTAGTGCATGGCGGGGATCACCAGCCATTCATCGCCGTACTGTTCCAACAGCAGCGACACCAGGCGCTGGCGCGGGCCGGTCGGATATATACTCACCTGGGGATGTCTGGCCTCGATAAAATCGATAATGTCAGTGGTGTCCTGTACCACCTCGCCGCTGTCTGCCACCACAACCGGCACTATGGGCGCTCCCACATTGGGCAGGATAATGGTCTTGTAGACCTCCCGGTCAGCGGCAAGCTCCTGGTAATCCAGACCCTTGTAACGCATATAGGCGCGCGCCTTGCCGGTAAACAAGGAAAGTTCACCACCGTATAAGGTGTATTCTGTGCCCATCGCAGTCTACCTGTTCAATTTTTTATCAATGTATCCAACCAACGCTCCACATCGGCAAACACTTCCAGACGCTCGGGCTCATTAAAAATTTCATGGTATAGACCCGGATATATTTTCAGGGTCTTGTCGGTGGAGCTGATGTGTTCATGCAGAAAGCGCGAACCCTCTGCTGCCGCCATTGAATCAGCTTCGCCGTGCAGGATCAGCATCGGCACAAAAATTTCTGCCGCCCTGGCCTGCACTGTATCCATGGTGGCAAATAACTCTGCTACCAGCCGCGCCGATAATTTTCCGCTGAAATTAAGCGGATCATTCAGGTATTTCTCTACCTCCGCCGGATCACGACTGACGCCACTGGCATCCAACTGCAGTACTCCCATGTTGGGCGCCACCAGCGAGAAAAATTTAATTAACAAAATTTGCAGGAAAGGCGGTTGCAATTCAGTCTTGATGGCCGGCCCGGACAGTATGCAACCAACGAAGGCATCCTGTTTTTGCAACAGGAAGCTGGTGCTGATCAAACCCCCCAGGCTGTGACCCAGCAGCACCACTGGCAAACCGGCAAAGTCTCGCTCCACCTGTTGTCTGAATATCTCCAGGCTGTCTGTGTAGTCGGTAAACGCCTTTATACAACAGCGCTCGCCATCGCTATGACCGTGACCGTAATGGTCCAGCGCGGCGACTGCATAGCCCAGCCCAACAAAGTGCTGGGCAAAACGTTGGTAGCGGCCACTGTGCTCGGCTGCGCCATGCGCGATCAGTATGACAGCGCGGGCATCCGTGTCTGGCTTCCAGTATTGATAAAAAATAGAAGCGTCCCTGGCCCCCGTGAAATGTCCCTGTGTCTGTTGCATCAGCCCGGCTCCGATTCAGCACCTGCGGTCACCCGCAGCAATCCGCGAAACGCCTGGCGGGCAGTGCCACCCTCGGTAAGCACGCGGTATACATCTTGAGCTATTGGCATTTCTATCTGGTACTGTTGCGCCAGTGCCATCACCGCTGGCGCACTTTTTACGCCTTCCGCCACCATCACCATCTCCTTGATTATTTCGTCAATATGCCTGCCCTTACCCAGCTCCACACCCACATATCGGTTGCGGCTCTGGGCACTGGTACAGGTGGCAATCATGTCCCCCATGCCAGCGAGACCGGCAAAGGTTTCGGCACGTCCGCCCATCGCCACACCCAGCCTGGTCACCTCCGCCAGGCCACGGGTAATCAAGGCTGATCGGGTATTGTCGCCGGCACCCTGGCCATCGCCCATACCAACGGCAATAGCGATAATATTCTTAAGTACGCCCCCCAACTCACAGCCCACTACATCGTCGTTGGTGTAAACCCGGAACAGGCCGCTGCGAAATACCGCCTGTAGTTCACGCACGATGATTTCATCATCCATGGCGATAACCGTCGCCGCTGCCTGTCCTGCCATAATCTCCCGCGCCAGGTTAGGGCCAGTCAGCACGCCAACCGGGTGCCCTGGCAACACCTCCTGAATAATTTCTGTCATACGCATGCCGGTATCCAGTTCCAGGCCCTTGGTCAAACTAATAACCGGCACCCAGGCCCGCAAACAGGGCTTGACCTGTTCCAGCACACTCCGAAAACCCGGTGAGGGGATACCCATAACCAACACATCAATATCAGCGAGGGTTTCTTCTATCGTCCCGGCGGCCTTGAGATTGACAGGCAAGGAGGCACCCGGGAGGTACTTTTCATTGCTGTGCTTGGCGTTTATTTCCGCGACGGTTTCAGCATCGCGTGCCCAAATCGTGATGTCTGTATTGCGTGCAACCAGGGCAGCTACCGTGGTACCCCAGGAACCACCGCCCAACAAACCTACCCGTAAGCCCATATTCACTACCTCCTTTTTATGCTCTTCTTTTTAGTGCTCTTTTTCTTCGCCGGTTTTAGCGCCGCCAATAATTCTGCCAGAGAGCTTTTTAGGCCACTCATAAACACAGTGATGTCCGGCATAATTTCTCGTGTGGAAATTACGTTAAAAGACATTTTTCCCGCATAGCTGGGCGTGGCAATAAACAGTCCCATACCCTCTCCCAGCGGGGCCAGTCCGTAACTACTCACCTGGCGTGCACCATTCATATAGAATTGCTGCTGGGGACCAGGTACATTGGATATAAACAAATTGCACATGCCTGACGCCACCCCAGTGCTCAGCACAAGGCGGCTGACCAGCACCTGGGTTGCCGCCGGCACATGCCGGGTTATATCCGTCATTAACCGCGCCGATACGCCCGACTTGGCCTCTTTACTTTTGCGGGTAGACTGGAAAATGCATTGCAAACGCTCAACCGGATCCGCCACATTAGTATAAATAGCCGTGGTCATAGCAGAAATATGGTTGCCGGAACCCTCGGTATCGGCGGCACCACCCAGCCTGGCGTTAATGGGTACCCATGCCACCAGCGGCTCCTCGGGTAATTCCTTGTGGTGCTGCAAATAGCCGCGCAGCGCCCCACCGCAAACAGCAAGCACCACATCATTAATGGTGCAGCCTGGCACCAGCGGCCTGATCGCCTTGAAATCTGCCAGCGAGAACTCGACCGCATCGAACATCTTATGGGGTGATACAAAGCCGTTAAATCGTGTCTTGGGGACACCGCTCTTGCTCTTGTCTTTGTCCTTGCTGGCAACCGTTTCCCTGGCTGCTCGAAACAGGCCGGGTGTGGCCCGCATCAAGGCATGGGCAATTCGCACCGGCGAGCGCAGGTTATTAACGGCGGCCCGGCGCGCCATATCACGCAGGCTGGGCATCGGGCTGTTGACAGGTTCAATAGCAGTCAGGTCAACTGCCGGGGTTCCCTTGTTATCACTGTCCATCATGGCGGAAAAAAAGCGTACCAGCGAAGCACCGTCAACCGCAGCGTGGTGTATCTTGGTGGCGATGGCGTAGCTACCCTTGCCCAGGCCCTCAATTTTATCCAGCCCCTCCACCACATACATTTCCCACAAGGGCTTATTCATATCCAGTGGGCGCGAATGATAGCGCGCCATATGAATGCAGAACTGCCGCCAGTCCCCCGGATCCGGCAAACGGCCATGACGAAGGTGGTACTCAAGGTCAAAGTACTCGTCATCCACCCAGTAGGGGTAATCCAGTTCCAGCGGCACTCTGACCAGCCGGCGCCGCAACATGGGGCCCGCTCCAAGGCGGGATTCAACATGGGCAATAATGTCCTTAAAACGCACCTTTTTCCCGTTCGGTACCGTGCTGGGATCAAAGGTCGCTATGCTGGTGACATGAGTCAGGTTTTCGGCCGACTCCATATAGAGAAACTGTGCATCCTGGGGGCTAAGCTGTTCCATAACGGGTCCCTTCCCTCAGCGCGGTAGCGCGATGGTTTTGATGATTTCAATGCGGTGAGCCAGTTCACGTAATTCCTGGCTGAGCTGTTTGCGCTTGCGACCGGTTACGACGTCGCCGCCCTTGGTCAAACCCATATTTTCCATCAGCTTAAAGCCGTTCTGGAACAGCAGCTTGCCAATAGACGCCTCACTGCTGATACGTCGCTGCAAATAGGCCTGGCGTCCGTAGGCCAGGCTTTGCGAAATACACTCCTTCTCTTCTAACTCCACATCGTCGGCTTTGCGCGCCAGAACATCGGCCACTACGCGATAAGCTTCGGTAAAAGACAACAGGGTAGTGTGAGCCACCAGTGGCTGAAACTGGGTCAGCAAGTCCTGCGCGGCGTTGCCTCCCCCTGATAGTTTTTCTTCCCAATCGGGTACGTAGCGCGCCAACTCTGCTCTTACCTGGTCCCGGAACTCTTCCGTGGGTGCGTAAAAAAACTCGAACTTGAAAAGGTCCCGCAGGCGCTCGGCCTCAGTCCAGAAAACCGCCAAGCCATTGTCGTTTACGCCCGCCACATGTAACAGCGCCAGTTCGGCAATAGCTTTATCAACAAAGTGGTGAATGGTGGTGTTACGGTAGTAGTTGGCTATAGCGTGTTGTTCTGCCGCAATGGTATAGACAATTTCGGGGCCGCCGTCGTAGCGGGCAATCAGCCCATTGGCTACCAACAATTGCGCCAGGTTTTCCATATTCTCCCGGTTTTCCGGCGCGAAATCGGAAGTAAGACGTATGTTTCTCTTTCGCGCCCAGGCTACCAGTGTATCGATCTGCGACAGCAGTTCCTCCCGGGTCATCGCCCGCGGTGCCGATCCCAGCAAGATCATGGTAGCCAACGACACCAGGGTTATCGGGGTCACCCGATTGGTCTCTACCCCAACCTGGAAGGCAATTTTTTGCAGCGCCAGCCTGTCGTCGGGAGCGGGCGACTCCTCCAGTACTACCGGCTCGCCAAAATCTACATAAATCCGCCCCATGGGCTGACGCAGCCCGCTGAGATAACGCAGAAACCAGCGCAGTGTTTCCGGCGCCTTTACCGCACCCGTTTGCTCCGTGGTCATATCGGCGACATCTCCAATCAGATCGTAGCTGATGGAGATAGGGAAAATATGCAAATTGCGTGCACCGGTAGTATAGGCCGCTTCTGTGACATATTTTAAAAGCCCGTATTTGGGTGGCATCAACTTGCCAACCCGGGAACGTGTGCCCTCAAACGACCAGGAAAACGGAAAGCGTTTTTCCAGCAAATAGCCTATATACAGGCGCAATATCATCTTGTAGAGGGCATTGTCCTTAAAACTGCGGCGAATAAATATGGCGCCAGCGCGACGCGCGACAAACCCCAGACCGGCAAATGCCATATTTACTCCACCCAGGGTGTGGGTGGCGGGAAAATCATTTTCAAAAAAGATGTACTGGGTGGCAAAGCCGTCGATGTACGTCTTATGGCTCCACAACAGCGCCGAGGGATTTTCCCGGGTCAACTGTCTCACCCGCGCCAGGCCCACCTGGTCCAACACCACGTTATTGTGATACCCCAGCGAGAGAATTTTTCGATTGAGCGCCGCCATTACATCCAGCCAGAAAGTTCTGGGTGTGGCAATCAGCTCTTTCATAATCTCGGCCGACTCGATACGCAACTCGGATACGGGTCGGCCCAGTTCAGCGCTTAGCTTTTGCAATTCGGTTTTGAAGCGCACGCTTTCACTGAGGTATTTGGCAACACGGCGCGGCACTTTATAGCGACTGCCCTGCAGCCGTCGTTCGGCAATATCCAGTGCCAGCCCAGCCTGGCCTGCCACGTACTCGCCCAATTGTGCACTGCTGGGTATTTCGCCACGGCGGCTGGTATAGCGTTGTCGCAGCTCTTCCAATGTAGCAGGCGTAGCAACAATGCACTTCGCCCGCTGCGGTGTTTTCTTTAGAATGCGTCGTGCCCGCCCCAGGCCTGGACGGCGTGGATTACCCCACACCAGGTCACGCCAGCGCGGTACCGAATCTTTGGCGTCAATGGAACTCAACCAAACCACGCGCAGAGGGACGATCAGTGTATCCGGAGAGACATCCAGGGATCGCGCCAGAATCATCGTGGGTATATCCTCGGGCGAGCGCGCAATAGGAACCACAACCTGCGAGCTGTTTGCCACGTATTCCTCAGTCCCTGGCTGGGCCGCCAGCCAGTCACGCAGCAGTGACTCTTCAACCCGATGCGCGGCATCCAGTATAAATAGCACCTTCTGGGGTGCGTGTGTTAACCAGGGCGCTGCACTCATTTAGCTGATCCTTTAAGCTTTGGTTTGGCCTTGGGCCTGGCCTTCGATTTGGGTTTTGCTTTGGCTTTAGCTTTAGCCTTGGGCTTTGGCTTGGGTTTGGCTTTCCGCTTGGCCTTGGGTTTTGCCGTCGTTTCAGACTGGCCCAGGGTATCGAGAAACATCTGCCGCACCTCGGCGACATGTTCGTTAATGGTAGCGACGGTCCAGTCACTGGTGTCCACAGCGGGCAATACCTCAACTTCTACGGTGGCCGCACGGAATATAAAATCACCCTTGGGCGCCACGTCCAGTGCATTGTGAATAACGATGGGCACCATGGGAACACCCGCTTGCATGGCGAGGTGAAATGCACCCTTCTTGAAGGGGGCCAGCCTGGGGGACACCGTGCGGGTGCCCTCGGGCGCCAATATGACATTCTTGCCCTCAACCCGCATGGCATCGACCAGCGGCTGCATCGCCTCGATAGCGCTGCTGGAATTTTCACGATCAATCAGCACGGCACCGCCAAATTCCATTACCTGGCCAATAAGAGGGATTTTCTTGATTTCCTTTTTGCCGACACCCGCTATATCGCGCCTGAGCAGGCTCACCATAATTATCACGTCGGCCTTGCTCTGGTGATTAAATACAAATACGGCGGGGCGATGCGCCCACAAATGTTCCTCCCCAATGATATCGAGGTTCAGCCCAATCAGCGCACTGGCCGTATCGGCGAACAGGGAAGCAGAAAAGTTTTGCGCTCGGCGGCGCGAACCCGTTAAGGCCCAGATTGGCAGACCGGCTGCAAAGGAGGTCACCAGGCTGCCGGTGGCAGCGATTGAGCGGGTCCAGTCCATAATTCCCGGGCGACCGCGACTGGCAAAGCGTCGAATCGGCCAGCCACGCTGTTCGGCGGTCGCTGCTAATTTGCGATTGGGATTGAGTGGCCGCGGCTTACCCACTCGCTCCAGCAATTCAATATCGTCGTAACTGTCGGAGTAGAAGAAACTCTGGTCAAGATCAATGCCGTGCTCGGCGGCGAGCCTCTCGGCGGCGGTAACCTTGCCCGGCCCAAAACAGGTGGGCCGCTCTACACCACCGGTAAACTGTCCATCTTTCACTTCCAAATGTGTACACATCACGTGCTCAATGCCCAGGTCCCGTGCGGCAGGCTCTATCTGGTAGGGCGTGGCGGAAGAAATGATGGCAACGGTATGGCCTTTGGCAAGATGCGCCTTTATCAGCGCCCTGGATTCCGGGTAGATCAGTTTGGCGATGTGTTTTATGTATAACTCTTCCCCAAATTCGATGTAACTTTGTTCACTGATGCCGCGCATAAACTGTGAGGTTGCAACCATCATGGCAGAGAAACCCATGTTACCCATGCCGAAACTGGTCATGGCGCCGGCCAGCTCCACAAAATCGCGCGCCGACAAATCCCCGCGCTTTACTTGCTCACGGATAAAAGCAATTGCGGAATAGCCGTATATGACTGTGCCATCAAAATCAAAGAAAGCTCCTATGCCCGGGCCATCCGGCGCAGCTTCTACTTCTGCGACCACCTTTCTGTGTAATGCCATATCAAATCTCTCTGCTACTATCTATCTGTTGTTAAGTTTAGTCCAAACTGCGGCTGAGTTCAGGCCGCGGATTTGGCAAGCATCTTGTCCAGCATATTGCCAAACGCTGTTGCGTCTTGCGCTCCCTGCACCAGATACTGTTGATTTATCACAAAGCAGGGAACCGCCTGAATCCCCTCTTCCGTCCAGCGCTGCTGATCAGATCGCACTGGTTCAGCATAGCGGTTTTCTGCCAACACTGCGGCAGCTTCTTGAGTGGGCAAGCCAAGCTGTTCCACCACTTCCAGCAGCACGCCAGTATCATTCACATCCAGCAGGTCGGTAAAAAAGGCACGAAACAATGCCAACTGAAGTTCTGTTTGCAGGCCCTGTTCTGAAGCCCAGTGCAACAACTGGTGAGCGCGAAAGGTATTGACCATGCGCATGCCCTCAGCGGTATTGAATTCAAATCCCAATGCTGTGCCCAGTTCAGCCAGTCGCTGACGATTTGACTGGCTTTGCTGCGGGGTGCTTCCATATTTCTGTGCCAGGTGCTCGCGCATATCCTGACCTTCCGCTGGCATCTGTGGATTGAGCTCGAAGGGTAACCAGTGCAGCTCCAACTCGATTTTACCCTCGCGCTCTTGCAGGGCCTTTTGAAACTGCAGAAAACCAATAATGCACCAGGGACACACTACATCGGAGATTAGATCTACACGTAAAGGCATGCGCGGCGGCTCGTTGGTCTGGGTCATATTATTGCTCCTGGGCTATGGCCAGTAACTGATGAATACGCGCGCAAGCCTGGGACAAACTTTGCCGGTCCGCATCTACATCAGTGATCAGTTGAGATAGAAAGGGCGCATCTACCTGCAATTCAGGCAGGGCTTCCGCTGCTGTTGTATAAAACTGCGATACCAGCAGCCGATTATCCAAAATAATTTGCTGACTGGCATCGGCCGATTGCACGATGTCCATGGCTACCCGCTCACGCGACAGCTTACCTGCTTTGACAGCATCGCTATAGCTGCGCAGACTTGCGGGCTGCGCCCGCTGGTCAAATAGTTGTTGAAACAGGCGTTCTACCAGCTGCTCAGTATCAAGTTTGCTGAAGTAGCGGGTGTATTCATCGGATTCAGAAAATGCCTGGATAACAATCTGGTAGGCATCTTCATCATAGCGATAATCCAAAACTCGCTGTGTCCAGTAGGCCAGGCCAGCAGGATCGGCGGGACGGTTGTAGTAAACCAGGTAAGCCTGGATTATGCGCTGCTCTAGGTTGGAAAACTGCCTGCGGGTACAGCTCTGATCGGCATATTCTGCCAGATCTCCCAGGCTGAAAAAAACGTCAGCGGTATGTCCGCTGCTACCCGCTGCTAGCGGCTGCATAGTGCCAGGCCCTGACTCAGAGGATTCGAAAGAAAAGCGTGCCGCAGCCAGCGCCGGCACCGCTGACTCGATATGCACGCGAGGCAGGTACGCCACGCCTCCCTCCTGGGGTTGCAGCGCATAGCGATAATTACGCAAATACAGTGCACCGGATGCCAGCGCCGCCACCCGCTTTAGTAGCAGTTCGACATCAACAGCATCACCGTAGTGCGGCACAACGTATCGCACTCGCACACTATCGCCCGGGCTCAATGTGGGGAGTACCAATTTGGGCAGCGTGCCAGCCATGCCATCGACACCGTACTGGGCCCATTCAAGCTGCACCAGGTCGTGATCATTATCACTACTATAAGCAATCTCAAAATCGACGGTGAGCAGGGAATCCTGCGGCAGGGAAACTCGATGGTGTGCAATGGCCAAATTGTCACCAGCAGCTGCCAGGTCATGATTCTCTTCCGCCACCAGCACATGCCAATCGCTGGAATCCCGAAATCGATACAGGGAATGTAGCAGGCGCTGCCAAAAGAACTGGTACCGGTCGTCAAAGTCTTCATTCAAGGACTCGTAGTTGCGCTCAAACAATCGCCCCGAGGTTGATTGCATGGTCACGCATTCCTTGGCCAGGTTGGAACCATCCCGCGCCACACGACGGGTGCAGGAGTGCACCAGTCCATCAGTATCGACCATCTTCAAGGTGGAGCTGGCCAGCATGAACGAGCGACTGTCGTCGTGCTGTCGAAACACAGACCGGCCCAGATGTGTACGCTGCGCCGGAAACAGGCCCAGGTAATCGAGAATACTATTGGCAATGTCTATCGAGCTGAATATCTCATCGGTTTGTCCCGCTGCCAGGTCAGGCGCCAGCGCAAACAGCAGGCCCCAGTTTTGACCCAACCAGTGACCGGGGATGCCGTGCGACTCATCGTTGGTCACTATGACCAGGGTGTCTTCCAGCAAGCCAAGCTCCCGCAGGCGCTGCAGGAAGTTATCAAGGGCCACATCTGCCGCTACGACCGCCGCCGCACGGGGGTCACCATATTTTTCTATTTGCTGCGCCGTTACCGCATAGGGGTAATGGGTACCCACCGTAAGCAGGGTCGCAAAAAATGGTTTGTCCTGCGCTTGCAAGGCTTGCAGGCGCGGCACCGTCTGCTGAAAAAATGTGTCGTCATCCGGGCCCCAGGAAAAACCTGTATCCCATTTTACACGGCTCTCGGTAAAACCCTCTTTGCCCACAAGCTGTGCAAATCCCAACTGGGGCATAACCAGGTGTTTGGACATAAACTGCAAATCGGCTGCCTGGAAATAGGCCGTGTTAAAACCAGCACGGGACAATATGTGTGGCAGGCACTGCTCGGCCGCCGCATCAACATTGAGAATTTGCATGGCTTTTGGATGCCCGCCATCCAGGCGTGGATAATCTCCGCACAACATGGCGTA